>Ga0210057_1000129_pt1 | contig 144761 bp, 125 predicted proteins | sample CryGeyCG2114_010_2_FD_183968 | JGI IMG/M metagenome (GOLD analysis project Ga0210057, IMG submission 183968) | Groundwater microbial communities from aquifer - Crystal Geyser CG10_big_fil_rev_8/21/14_0.10 (SPAdes) (version 2) | ecosystem: Environmental > Aquatic > Deep subsurface > Groundwater...
ATTTAACTGGTGCTACAAAATGATAATGTATTTGGTAGGCACAATGTTCTGTTTTTTTGACCTCTCGCATACCCTCATATTACCAATTTCGTAACCGCACAGCAAGCTGTGCGGAATAAGGCAAGTTTAATTAATAATAATTTTTATTTTATAAAGGAAAAGTACGCACCCTTCCTTTTTCCCCGTACACTTAAACTTCGGCTCAAAAAAAACTTTTCGGCGGGACTATTCTTTAATTCTAAAGATTCTTAACAATTCACTCCCAGTTATCACACTTGGCAAATGTTGCGTGACCTCTCCGAAAAAGGGGCTTGATTGAGTTCGTGCACTTCTGCCTCGTTGTCCTCCCATTATTCTGACATTCAATTTCATAGCTACACCAAAATCTATATCTCTAAACGACGACAATATCAGCGTCTGTTTTGGGCGCGTAATTGCGACGAAGAAAAGTCTTTTTGCTTCGGCTCGTAGACGATCTAACTCCGCTGTTTGGTTCTCGCTAATCAATTTCCGTTCATCTTTGATTGTCGGAACAAGACCTGCAACACATCCGATTACAAAGACTACTTTTGACGTTAGCCCTTTAGACTTGTGTAAGCTCATTATCCGTACATATCCTGCATCATTTGTAACCTCTGGAGAGCGAATTCTATCTTGCAGTTTAGTAAAAAAGTTTTTCAAATCCATCTCCTCGTCGATTTTTATAGTATCAATTATGCTCAACAAAACTTCTACGTCAGTGGGGTCAGTCCGATCAAATAACGTTGCAACGATTTCAGCGACACTCTTTCCATCGAGACTCGCTTTGATAGATTCAATATCATCATATCGCTTGACGACTTCGTTCGAACGAGAAATGGCAATTGTTCCGGCTTTAATATTCAGAATGACTTCTTTTGGTGTCTTGTGCAACTCCTCTGTTTTTAGGAGAATTTTTTCGTATGTTCCTTGCAATACCGTCGGCATACCAAGAAGCGCACGCAAGGCAATTCGGTCATCAGGGTAAGCAATATAATTTAATAAAGAGTAAGATCTTTTTGCCTTTTCCGTATCCAACGCTTCTTCTTGAAAAAATGTGTTTGAATTAATTGCGAAAGAAGATTTCAATTCATCCCTAAGCGCATAACCCAACTGACGGCGCGGAGAAAGTACCAGTATATCTTCGGCTTGCACTCCGCGCGTAGCATCTGAAATCATTGCACTTACAATTTTTGCTATTCCTTTTGTTTCCTCGTCGACATTGTTCCACTGGACTGCATGAACCTCACCTTCGTCATTTTCGGGATGTTCACCAAGTTTCTTAGGATGTTCGCCCAAAAAGTAACCCATCAATTCATTTGCCAAGCGGACTACTTTTTTTGGGCATCGACGACAAATCTGAAGACTTACATCTTCAAGAGGATTGTGATTCGTCGGAAATTCTATAATTCCGTCTGGGTGAGCGTGTTTAAAACTGTAGATGGACTGATCGTTGTCGCCAATAACCAAAAGCTCCCCATTGCTTGCAAAAAGATCAATAAGCGATTGCTCTGCTTTATTAAGGTCTTGGTATTCATCAACCAAAATATAGTCGTACTGACTTAATTCTTGAGCGGTAGGATTATTTCTTAGATAATCGTATGTAATTGGCACAAGTTCACCAATAAGCATCGCTCTATGAATACTCAGCCAACGCAAAAGTCGATCCTTAAATCTCGCATCATCAACCGACTGTATTACTCCCGGAGTGTCTTGCTGTTGTCGTGCAAACGCACTTTCATACGCTAACAGTAATTTTTCAGTATTCATTTTTCCGTTAAAACCTCCTTTGAGATCTTCCAAAAGAAAATTAGCTTCAAAATCCATCAAAGGGCGCGGGGTTCGATTAGTTATTTCTAGCACTTGCTGTCTACGAAGTATTTCAAAACAGAGACTATGCAGTGTGCGTGCGCGAACATTTTCCGCACCGGGGGTCTGAACCGCCGCTAAGTCTTTCTTTAGTGCATCCGCCGCCACGTTCGTGAAAGTAACAACGAGTATGCGAGATGGGTCTTCTCCTTCTTCCAAAAGTCGCATTACTTTCCTTTGTAAAGCATAACTTTTCCCCGTTCCGGGTCCGGCGAGAACTCTCATCGACGAACCTTGGTGGCTAGCGATTCTCAAGTGATTTCCGTCAATATTTTGATTCCATTTAGGCATAGTCATTTAAAATGTTAGAAAATTTTTGTTCCATTATTTCAATCAATTGCTTGTTTGCGTTGATTACTTCTTGTTCTTTTTCCGCTTCGGCAACAAGTTTTTTACGAAATGATCATGTAAAATTATTTTAGTTAATCGGATTATTCACAAAAATCTGCTCGTCCTTATTTTTATATTCTTTGGAAGATATAACCGTATCATAAAGCCCTATTTGTTCGCCCTCATGTTTATTTATGCCAGTATACCCAAGACTCGCATCCTCGTATCTCTTAAATTTATAAACCGCGTCATTCATCAGTGCACTATTAAAAACTCCCAAACTCACGAGCATTTCAAAATCTTTTTGAGTCAAGCCTGTCACCTTTTTAAATAAACCTGGTTCAAGTCTAGTAATAATATCTTTCAATGTTCTCTCTCGATAATCAGTAAGATACATGAAAACCGGAATACGAGTAGCAAATTTAATAAGCTTCTCTTGCACTTGCTTTCGCAAACCCTTGTATTCTTTTTCTTCTTCTGTAAGCTCTTTCTTTTCTTTTGTTGTAAGTTCCTTGTCGTTTGCTTCTTTTTTAATTTTTTGAACAGATTCAGATTTATTAATGATCGTTTCTATATCTTGATTCAAATTTCTGAATCCCTCAATACTCATAAGAGCATCCATGGCTGCCTGATTATTCATTAATCGTTGGAGCGTATTATTATCAACATTTACCAGTAAAGCACTTTCCCAACGACGAGCCAAAAGGGTTGCTGTTGTTCCGCTCATTGCCATATCTAAAATTCCAGCAGCATCAATCTGTTTCATCGCACTTCCGTCATATGCTAGCACCGGCAAAAAACTAATAAATTCAGCAACTTTGGTTTCCGGATTGGATTCATTTACATTCAACCGACAGCTATACTCTGCGATTTGTCTTAAAGCTCTGTTTGGTGCGAAGTCAAAAACATAACATTCATTTTTAACAACTTCCTCTTTGTTTGGTGATTTGTTATCCGGATTTTTAATCGTCCACGGAGATTGAACACGAAAAGCAGCCTGAAAATATGTTTCCGGTGTTGAACAACTGCGAAGCATAAAAATACCAGTCCACGGCTTAACTGTCACGCCAGTCAAGAGTTTTCCACAAGTTAAAGTAATTGTTTTGGATTCTAGCGGAGCATCCATTGCCTCCAAAACTGGTGGTAATGCTTTCATTCCTATCCCAGCACTATTTCCAGCTGCCACCACCACTTTATAATCTTTATAAAAAATATTTTGCTTCTTTTTTAATAAATTACGCATTGCAAAACATGATGCAACTGACGGCAAAAACCAAAGTGTATGATTGAGCAAATTCAAAAGCTCAGCATGAGAATACGGCATTGGTGGTTTTTTTGCGCCAAGCTTTAAACTGTCAATTGCTGTTTCCAAAAAAGCTCCACGAATTAAATCAAGCCATTTTTGAACTTCATCTTCATATTTAAATTTTGCCTTTTCATCTTTTCCTTCAGCATAAAAAAATTCATTCAAATCAAATTCATTAAATTCACCCTGCGAAGCAATATCAATAATCGAATCCGGCAATTGATATGTCATCATTACCATTCGTGGTAAGGCAGCATAGGGATTAATAACTTTTTCTTCTTTCCATGATGCTTTTGCTCGTTGTTCGTCTGAATATGTCCAGTTATAAATTTGTTCTTCAATAAATTCACCAGATGCAATTGCCCTAAAAGGCGTGCCGGAAAGATATAAATATGCCTGTGTTTTGATTGGCAATATTTTTTCATCAAAATCTGCCAAGCCTTCTCCTTCAGCAAATTCTTTTTCTCTTTTATCTTCTGCTTCAAAAAGCTCTTTGGCGTTTTCTCGCCATGCTCCATAATGATATTCATCAAAAACGATACAGTCCCATTTAGTTTTATGTACCCATTCATTTTTTGTTTTTATCCCACCAGTGCTTTTATTTTTTCCCAAATAATCCTGAAAAGAACCAAAACAAACAAACGGCTTCTTTTCGTTAATATCTTTATGCCAAAGAGTATTTTCCGATGCAGAAACAAACTGCCAACCCTCAAAATCAATGTGATCCTTTAAGTCTTCGTCCCACGCGTTTTCAACCGCCGGCTTAAAAGTCATCACCAAAATTTTGGTCCAACCCATTTTCTTAGCTAATTGATATGTGGCAAAAGTTTTACCAAAACGCATTTTAGCATTCCAAAGAAAATGAGGAGTTTTGTTTGGATTTTCTTTTTTATAGCTTTGAAAATAGTCAGATGTTTTTTCCACTGCGGCTTTCTGTTCCGGACGCATTTTAAAATTTATTCCACGCGTCTCAATACTAAATTTTCTCTCTCTAATATCATCAATCGCAGATCTAACATCTTTTAAACTACATTTAAACCACTCACCATCTTTTCTTATAATACTCCTCTTTTTTAGATGATGATGCACTTCATGATCGGTAAAAGTCGTGCCATCACTTCTAATAGCATCCTCAATAAGCACAATTCGATATTGGATTTGTGCTGTTCTGAGCTGTTCTTTAACTCGCTCTTCGGCACTTCGGACGGTGTAACCAACTTTTAACAATCCTTTGTGCGTATCTACACCTGCTAACTCATAAGCGTATATTGTTGGTTTTACATCCGGTTTTTGTGGAAAAAAATCTTTACTCATAAAATTAATTCATTGGGCAAATCATGGATTCAATAAACTCAATTTCTTCTTTGGTGAGTTTATATTTTTTATATAATTTTTCATCAGTCCAGCTTTCAGAAAAATCTTGGAGTGGTGCAAATGAATAAGTATCTCTTGTCATATTTTTATTTTTCCTTGCACCAACCAAAACCCTAAAAAACTTTGTTTCCATATATTGTTTTACATGTAATGCTTCCTGCTCATCACTAAAGACTCCGATACGTAAAAAAGTTTCTGTGCAGGCCATATTTGGTTCAGCGACCACTATTTTGCCAATAATTCTTGCAGGGATAGGGTTTCCTATTTGCCCAGCGGCACCATCTGCTTTTGATATAAATAACCGATATGAGTTTAACTCATCGATATTTCTCCCAAGTTGTGCAAGAGGTATTTTTTTAATTACTCTCTCGCTTTTAAGCACGCCAAGAACTTTAATTTTTTCAGCTCGTTTACTATAACTACCGATCAATACTTCACTGCCAATACCATAAGGATTTCTTGGGCTAACAAGATTTGAAAAATTATCTTCTTTTTTAGCAATTACCTTTCGTATTATTGAGATGACTTCGTTGTAACGAATAAATACATCGGCACCTTGTTCTAACAGCGGTCTTTCTGTCGTTGACGAAATCCCATTACTAGAGTGAGTATGAACCATGCACAAACCTTTATCGTCTCTTTTCCAAAGAAAATAACAAACACCACCTTCAATAGAAACACCACTAAAGCATTCGCTTGCATCTAGAAAATCATGTATCTCTCGCAAACAATTATCTTTTAACATCGTATCTCTAAAATCATCCAACCCCTTGCCTCCTGTAAACCAACGACTTGGAATGATCATCGTTAGATATTGCGGATTGAGTTTTTTGGCCTGATCCACAAACTTGTGATATAGCGGTATTGCACTTGAACCTGTTCCGCCACCGTCACTCATTTGATAAGGCGGGTTGCCTATAATTACATCAAATTTCATATTTTTAATTTTAGCAGGTAAATTATTATGGATGAATTGATAGGCGTGAGTTTCGAGTCCTTGCTCGCGCTCATACTCTGACTGGCTAGCACCACAGAACAAACATCTGCCGTTTTTCCAATCATGCTTTGTATCATCAAAAAAAATATTTCCTTGATTATCATCAAAAGATCCTGAAATAGAATATTTTCCGTTCGCTTCTCTTGAGCAATACAAACTTCTTCGAGAAAGAAGTGATGTCATTTCGGTAATTCCGATTCCAAAAACCTGCTTGGCGTAAATATGGTTAATTCTTTTTTGAAGATTCGGAATTTCTTCTTTTAATCCCTCAAGTAATCTTTTGGCAATTTCGCGCAAGAATACGCCGGACTTGGAAACAGGATCAAGAAAAGTCGCATTTTTGTCTTTCCAAAGTTCTTTTGGCAACAAATCTAAAATCTCGTTAGCAAGTTTTGGCGGTGTAAAAACCTCATCACTACTTAAATTAGCAAGACAAGAAAGCACATCAGGGTTATAATTATTTTGCATCTTCATAATTAAGTTTAAGATAATGTTTTAGTGGAAATTCTTTTACCGGCATTGGTGAAAATACGGTTTCACCAGTGTCTGACACTTCACGCAGAGAAAAAAGTGTTGGTTTTTTGGGGTCAAAATCCGCCAATTCCCGATACTCAAAATCTCTTCTTTTTATTGAACTGCCATTCGCGGGCGACCATTCGGAGAAAACTATATGCTCTTTACCATCAGAAGTTTTGAGATCAAGTGCATTGCCCTGCAAAATATTCCGACTTAATACAAACCGGATGCTTTTTTTAAAATCATCATTACACTTGTCTTTAAATATTTTCGAATAAACATAATCAATAATTTTATAAAGTCGCTCAATACACACCACAACATTGTCGTGTAATAATTCAACACCATAAATACTGCTTACCGCCAAAAGTGAATTGCGCTCAAATTCAACTTGGCTTGATTTGTATTTTTTCTTTACCACCTCAAGTTTTCTTTCAAGTATCGGGGCTAAAAAATTCCCATCACCACAAGCCGGCTCTAAAAAACGAGATTCAATTCTTTCCGTTTCATTTTTAACCAAATCAAGCATATCATTCACGATAAAATCAGGAGTAAATACTTCTCCATAATCTTTAACTCGTTGTTTTGACTTAACCTGATTGGTTGGCATAATTTTATTTAATTGATATCCGGCAAGTCTCTCAATCTTTTGCCTTTATATTGCCAATAAGCAGCACCTTGGTAAGCACCGCTCCCATTTAATCCTCCTTTTTGCTCATATATTTTGTACGTTAATGGTGTAAGTTTCCAAATTTGTTCACCATATTCCACTTCACGCTCACCAACTACTTTTGCAGTAATTTCTTTATCAGCTATAAAAATAATTTCCTCTCCGTTCTTAATCCCTTTTTTATAAAAACTAAACCTCGCTCCTTGCTCTCTAGCTTTTGAAACTTCGTCAAATTCCTTTTCTTTGTCTACATCTTTGGGATAAATCACTTTGCCATCGAATGATAACAAAAGTTGTCGCACTAAATCATAATCAAGGGCAAATAACTCACTGTCCCCAACACGATGTTTGTTAAAAATTTCCTTTAAAAGATTTTCTTTATCGGTATAATCTTCAAGCTCCATCGCAAAAAATCTTTTCAGGCCAGAAACATTATAGTAACCATTTGCCTCAAGATTACGCATTCGCTCTTGAAAATTAACGGTGCCAGTTTGACCTATTTTTATCAAACCAGAAACAGCTGTTGTCATTATGTAAATAATTCCTTTCATATTTTTTATTTTATTAAAACATCAAGTGAAACGCCCAATGAATCCGCAATTTTTTTAACTGTATCAATAGTCGGACTCTGGATAGCACCTGATTCAATTTTTACAATCGTAGTATGCGAGACATCGGCAAGTTTAGATAATTTATCTTGAGATAACTCTGCCTGTTTTCTATACTTCCGGATATTTTTTCCGATTGTTGGAATTGTTTGCAACATTATGGTATAATAATCTATGTATTAAAATACATAGATATAATAATCATATTTTATATAATTATCATATAACAATAGCTAATATTCGTCAATCAATGCAACCAAACATGAATATCGTCGTGCGGAAGGGCGGGAAAGCTCCCTCCGGCCGGATTAGCCTGCGGGCTAAACTGCAAAACAAATAATTTCAGCCTATTCCTTTTTTAAATAATTTTTGGGGTGGGCTTTAATCGGAATAAAGGGGCTCAAATTATTTGTTTTACAGCCACGGAAGTGGCCGGCCAGAAGGAGCTGGGTGGGATTAATCAAAATGGTAGTCTGAATTTTCCTCAAAGAAAATTCGGACATCATTCAATAAACGCAGCATTACAGAACGTTCGGTAATATTTACCTCGCCCCTGCGGGGCTCGGTACTCGTCTTGGGGACGGCAAAGCCTGATTCTGTAATTATCCACCTCTGCTCTATTTCCTCCATCTGCAAAGCTATATTTTGACTCAAAAGCGATATTGAAAAAATAATTTTCACATATGGACAAATACTTTCTTTACATCAGAAAATCAACCGATGAAGATGATCGCCAAATCCTGTCATTGGAAGCGCAGGAAACGGAATTGCTGGAGCTCGCAGCCAAAGAGCACCTGGCTGTGGTTGATATATTCCGCGAATCCCAGACCGCCAAACAGCCGGGCCGGCCAATATTCAACCAAATGCTGGACAGAATGGAAAAAGGAGAAGCTGACGGCATTCTTTCCTGGCACCCCGACCGGCTGGCGCGCAATTCCGTTGATGGCGGTAAAATTATTTTTTTGGTTGACTCCGAGCAGATCAAACATCTCAAATTCCCCACTTTTTGGTTTGAAGCCACCCCGCAAGGAAAATTCATGCTCAATATCGCTTTTGGACAGTCAAAATATTTTGTTGATAATCTTTCGGAGAATACCAAGCGAGGCCTGCGTCAAAAACTGCGCCGTGGCGAAATGCCCGGCGCCGCTCCCCTGGGATATCTCAACGACCGCTATGGCCACACGATTGTCAAAGACCCCAAGCGTTTTTCTTTGGTCAAAGAATTGTTTGTCCGCTATGCTTCGGGCGGGTATTCTCTGAAAGATTTGCGGAAATCCGCAATTTCCGCCGGCTTGTTTAGCAAAAAAGATTTTCCGCTCTCTGTTTCCGTGATTCGCACAATGTTGCAAAACCCGTTCTACTACGGCGCATTTTTGTACAATGGCGAACTGTGGCAGGGCAAACACGAGCCAATGATCGCAAAGAAACTTTTTGACCAATGCCAGCAGACGCTTGGCGACCGCGCCCGTCCCCAGCTCCGAAAAGTGCAAGCCTTTGCCTTTCGCGGTTTGATGGCTTGCGCCGAGTGCGGCTGCGCTATCACTTCGGAAATGCAAAAAGGACACAACTATTACCGTTGCACCAAGAAACACGGACATTGCTCCCAAGCATATATCCGCGAAGAAGCTCTAACGAAACAAATAGACTGCTGGCTAAAGAAAGTTTCTTTGCCCGCCGAATGCGCCGATGCTTTGCTGGCTGAACTGGAAGCAGACAAGGAACGGCAAGCCAAGGACAAAGCCGCTTTTGCGCAAAATCTCACAGCCGAGATTGCCAAACTGGAAAACCGCATGGAGATACTCTTGGATGCCCATCTGGATGGATTGATTGGTAAAATTGAATATGTCTCCAAAAAACAAAAAATCCTCAACCGCAAGATTGAGCTTTCACAAAAATTGCGCGATTTTGAGCAAAACGGCAATCATTGGCTCGAACCGGCCAAAAACTTTATTTCTTCGGCCAAACAAGCCGAAAATATCGCTTTGCAGTCAAATCTTTTCGACAAAAAAGATTGGATAAAAAAGATTGGCTCGAACCTGGTTTTGCGCGACAAGAAGTTGACTTGTGGGGTTCGTCAACCTTGGAATATCCTTGTAGAATCAGGCTTTGCCGTCCCCAAGACGAGTACCGAGCCCCGCAGGGGCGAGGTAAACAGCTTACAACGTTCTAAACTGCTGCGGGACTAGGATTCGAACCTAGGTTAACTGGACCAGAACCAGTCGTCCTACCACTAGACGATCCCGCAATATGGTATTTTACTGTACCACTTTTCCTCCCAATGTTTTCAGCAGATTATCAATCGCCATACCGTTTTCTTCATCATCATTTCCGTTATTATTACCTATTTTCAGACTTTCGTCAAGTTCTGCTTTGACAATCAGATCCTCTCCATAGACTTCTCGTAGAATCTCCTCCAGGAGATTCTTGATTTGAGGCTCATTCAACTTGTCTCGATGAATTTTGTGATTAAAAGTGAGACAAAGCTCATTGCCTTGCAAATCAGTCGGTTGGCAAACCTTAAGTGTAAAAGACAAAGAATGGTTAACCTGTTTAACCTTACTCAAGAGCTCATTCCATTTGGCAATGATCTGATCAAAATGGACATTACTTTCCTTACTTGGTCTGATTGGCGGAGTTGTTTGATTAGCTTCATTTTTTTCTTGGTTACCAATTGCCTCCGTCTTGGTTGGCCTGACAATCGGCTGTTCCTCAGTCAAAGCTTCAATGACAGCCAGTTCCAAAGGAAGCTGGACGATAAAAGCATTTTTTAATTCATCTTTGGCCTTGATGATTTTTTCCACAAACTTCAAGAGTAGATTCAAATTTGTCTGCTGATTGACTTCCAAGAGTTTGGTTTCCAAATTTTCTCCCAACTCCACACCAAAGGTGGCAATCAAATCCGGATTGATCTTGATCAAAATCATCTGACGCAAGATTTCAATTAAATCGTTTGTAAAGATTTTCAAATCAAAACCGTCATCAACCAACTTATTAATCAATCGAATTGCATTACCCGTGTCTTTCTTGGCCATTAAACCAATGAGGTTGATCACTTCATCTAAATTGTTACGCGGAATCACTAAATCGGCGTCTTCTTGTGTAATCCGTAAACTCTCCCCGGCTTTCTGTTCGCCCAAGGCAACAATCTGTCCCAAGATACTTTCAGCATCGCGCATATGTCCGCCAGATTGACGGGCCACAGCTTCTAGAATTCCCTTGTCAATTTTAATATCCTCTTCTTTAATAATGTATTCCAATTTCTTTACAATATCAATCACACTGATCTTTTTAAAATCAAATCTTTGACAACGGGAAATCACTGTCATCGGAATCTTGTGTACCTCAGTCGTGCACAAGACAAAGATCACATAGGCTGGTGGTTCTTCCATAATCTTGAGTAAGGCATTGAAAGCGGAAGCGGAAAGCATGTGGACTTCATCAATGATAAAAACCTTGTACTTCAATCTGGTCGGATGCATCCGTGCATTGGCAATGATATTGTCACGGACATTATCAACTCCAGTATTACTAGCAGCATCAATCTCAATCAGATCAAGCGCGCGACCCTCGGTAATTTCCCGACAAGACAAACATTGATTACATGGCTCTGCCTCTCCGGCTTTAATCTGTTCACAATTCAAAGCCTTGGCCATCACTCTGGCCAAGGTGGTTTTACCAACAGCGCGCGGGCCACAAAACAAATATGAATGCGCCAAACGACCGGAACGAAGCTCATGTTCCAGGGTAAGTTTGATATGATTTTGACCGACCACTTCCAAAAAAGTTTGCGGACGATATTTACGGTAGAGAGTTGCCATGAAAGAAAATTTAGCGATTATTTATCCTATTTACAATACATACATCTTACTGGCAATGGGGAAATAAATCAAGTCAAAAAAGACCCTTCCGGGCCCTTGGCTTTGAAGATATCCACAGTTATCTAATTTTGTCTGATAATGTTTTCCACAGCCGCCCATCTAGACTTGGTTCCCTTGGGCGTCAAGATAATCACCTCATCACCCGATTGTCCCTTGTAATAAGTAACACTTGCGGTGAGTAATCGCCAACGCTGTTCATCAGCCACGGCATAGAAATTCAAATCATCATCTTGCTCTAAAATGCAAATCAATCTATCTCTTTCCACCGGACGGGTCTGCTTGTAAACAAAAGTACCATTAGCAGTGATCGTCAGCTTGAGCTCATCACCTTCTACCAACTTGGATTTGGACGCATAGTTAACAGGCACATCGTATTGTTTACCATCCGGTCCAATCATTTTTTCCCCATTAAACATGCCTTCTACTATTTTACTACCAGCCAAATCATCTTCGTTGTAACGTACCTCACCCAATTGGCTGGTACGAATATTTGCTTCCACTTTGTCAGCACCAAAAACAGACATCAGCTCCAAGAGCTGATCATTGGCTTCTTTGACATTGTGGAGAATCTTGTTAATCAAGTTAATCTTTGACATCGGAATACAAACTTTGTCTTCCTGTTCTTCGTCTTCCTCATTGATTACTAAATCATCATCGTCAAAATCTATTAAGTTGGAATTTACTTCCATCATACTTTTTGATTTTTGTTTTTTCTTTATTTTTATTTTTGCCTCTCCTTTTTTTATTTTTACTTAATCATATTATAGCATGAAATTAGCAAGAAGAAAACATTTGTGATATAATATGAAATGTAAATATTAATGATGTAGAAATCAACTATGTCTGATTATAATAACTATCAAAAAATCAACGCCAATATTGAAAAAGTAATTATTGATGATCCAAAAACCATTACTAAGGTTGAATGGATTAATATCAATAACGCTGGTCAAAGAGAAATCAACTATCTCAAGGAACACTTTCACTTTCATCAAGAACACCTCAAGGCTTCTACCGGGAGGGCTTTTTCTTACCGTCCGATGGTGATTAACAGTGGAAAATATCTCTTCATGATTCTACACTTCCCAGTATTTTCACATGGTGAAATTATGGCCGGAGAAATTGAATTCTTTGTTGGACACGGATATATTATTACTGTTCATAATAACAACATTCAAGCTTTGGCAGATTTTTTTGAAACCTGTAAAAAGAGCCCAGCAGATCTTTTGACATACAAAGCAGAATCATCTGCGATTTTACTCTCGGAAATTCTCCACAAATTAATTAAATCCTGTTATATTATTTTAGACGAAAACAGTGAGGCAATTGACAAGGTAGAAGATGTTATCTTTGCCAAAGAACAAAAGAAAGCTGTTTCCACAATTCTAGATCTACGTCACAATATCATTAATATCCGCAAGATTTTGCAAAACCACAAAAACATTCTCCAAAAGCTGGTCAATATAGAGAGCTCTATTGTCCCCCAGAAGGAAATCAAACAAAGCTATGAACGCCTAGTTGAACACTCTAAACGTATCTGGGAAATCTTGGAAAACCAAAAAGAAATGATTGAAGTCTTGAACAGCACCAATGAGTCATTACTCAACCACCAGCTCAACACGATTATGAAAACGCTCACCATCTTTTCCGTGATTGTTTTCCCACTCACCTGGCTGGGCGGTCTTTTTGGTATGAACGTCATTAATATGCCGTTGGTTAATTTGAAACATGGATTTTGGTATATTTTACTCCTGATGGTTATAGTTTCCATTTTAATGCTCCTCTTCTTCAGACATAAAAAATGGTTGAAGTAAATACGCATCAAAAAAAGGAATGGCAAGCAAACTAAATAATTATATAAGACAAAAGACGCATCATGCGTCTTTTGTAATTTTTAGCATTGACAATTAAGATGATTATATAGTAAAGTACAAAATCTTATGATATAATATAATTAATATTATTGAAATGAATTCATATGAATATCAATAAAATCATCTATAATTTATCCAATTTGGCAAGAAAAATTAATATCGACTTCAAAGAAGACAGCAATATCAAAGTTCTGGCCATGAAAAACGAAATCGCCAAATTAAATAATCAAATAGAATTCAAAATAGAACATTATCCTGACGGATCATGGACCGCCGAATCAACTAATGTTAATGGTATTATTACTGGTGGCAAGAACAACAAAGCCATAACAGCCACAATCAAAGACGCTGTTTATACTTATTTTGAAATCCCACCCTATTTATGTGTTGATTCCTTACATTGTAATGTTAAATTTTGTTAAAGATAACGGCATAACACAAAAGACGCATCATGCGTCTTTTGTGTTATCTCTGATATATCCACCCCGATGAAATCTTTTTGAAATCCTTAGATCATTCTATTTAAACTTCTTCACTACCTTTTCTACGTCTGTTAAACTCTTGCATGTCAGAAAAGCATTTCTCATTTCTTTGGCGTTAGGTAAACCAGCCACATACCAAAGTAAATGCTGACGGAATTCATTGAAATTATGATTATAGTCCTGAACCAATTTAGCATGCTTCAAAATCATCTTCATCACTTGATTCTGATTCTTTGCCATGTCATTGCCCTTTTTAATCGCCTTAAACAACCAAGGATTACCCATTGCCCCACGGGCAATGGCAATCCCATCAGCTTTAGTCTTTTGTAATAATTCCTTTGCGGTCTGGACATTAACCACTCCGCCGTTAGCAATGATTATTCCTCCGTATACTTTCCTAGCTTTTTTAATTGTTTCAAAATCAACCTCACCAACAAAACCCTGCTTTTGACTACGGCCATGAATCATCACTGCCTCAATCTTCAGATCTTTCATATATTTCAAAAACTGCAGACAATCCACCTTCCCGGCCTCACTGCGAATCTTGATACTCACTGGTAAGCCAGTATTATCAACCACAGCCTTAATCACCTGTTTGGCCAAGGGCAAGTTTTGAAACAGTTGCGAACCGGCATCTTGTTTCAAGACTTTTCTAACCGGACAACCAAAATTAATATCAAAACCATCTGGAATACGATATCCTTTTACACCCAACTTTTTGATTGCCTTTTTGTCTGTCAATAATTTTACTGCCTGCGCAAAATGTTCTGGCTTTGAGCCAAAGAGTTGAATCACATATGGTGATTCCTTTTTTTTGGAACGCAATAATTCCACAGTCTTCTGTGGATTATATACCAGAGCCGTGGCGCTGGCCATTTCACTATAGACAACATCAGTGCCCTGGGACTTACAGACTTGTCTCCAAGGAGAATCTGTAATACCGGCCATGGGCGCTAATATATATATTGGTTGCTGTAATTTTTTCCAAAAATTATTCATAGTTCTTAATCACTCGTGTTCCCGTAGAGCTGTCTTCCACAAGATATCCCTGCTCTTCAATCTTACCTCTCAATTCATCTGACTTGGCCCAATCTTTTTCTTGCCTAGCCAAATCTCTTTCTTTAATCAAAATCAAAACTTCTTCGGGCAAATCATTCTCAATCAAATCTTGCAATCTCAAACCAAGCACCTGATCAAAGTCCAAGATAGTAGCGAGTTTTTCAGGGTTAATTAATTCTGACTTCAAAACTTCTTGGACAATTGCCAAGACTTGCGGAAGGTTGAGATCATCATTCAAACTCTCTTTGAATTTACTTTTAAATTCATCACTAACCAATCCCTGCTCATTACCTAACCCCCGAATTTGATTACAGAGATGATCTAAGCCATTCTGAGCGTTCTGCATCGCCTCTTCGCTATATTCCATTGGCTTACGATAATGAGTCTGGAGACAGGCAAAACGGTAGGCCATGGGGGCAATGCCCTTGTGAACAAAAGCATTTTCCAATGTCAGAAAATTACCTTCGCTCTTGGCCATCTTCTTTCCACCCAAAATATTCAAAAAGGCTCCATGCATCCAATATGTAAAAAATGGCTTACCAGTTACTGCCTCAGACTGAGCAATCTCATTGGTATGATGGATATTGATCAAGTCTGCTCCACCGCAATGGATATCCAGTTGTTCCCCCAGAATCTTCAAACTCATGGCTGAACATTCCAAATGCCAACCAGGAAAACCAACTCCCCAAGGAGACTCCCATTCCTGTTGGCGACCCTCCCCTTCTTTAGAAAACTTCCAAACAGCAAAATCTGTCAGATTCTTTTTTTCGTCATTTTTTTCCACACGCGCACCCTCTTGCAGTTCATCTAATTTCAAATGACTCAATTTATTATATTCTTCAACTTTAGAAGTATCAAAATAGATTCCATCATTGGTTTGATATGTATATCCCTTTTGTTCCAACATCTTGACCAGAATCACTTGTTCCTTGATATAGTCGGTCGCCTTACACCAAATTATTGGTTCTTTAATATTCAAAGCTTGCAAGTCTTTTTTAAAAGCTTGAGTATAGAAATCGGCAATGTCCTGAGCAGTCTTACCTTCTTGCTTAGCACCTTTTTCCAGCTTGTCCTCACCCATATCCATATCTCCAGTCAAATGTCCAACATCAGTGATATTCATGACATGCTTGACTTGATAGCCATTATATTCCAGCATACGCTTCAACAAGTCTTCAAAGACAAAAGTCCGCAAATTACCAATATGTGCATAGTTATAGACAGTCGGACCACAGGTATATAGTCCCACTTCTCCTTCTTTAATTGGCTTAAATTCCTCCTTGGTCTTAGACAGACTGTTGAACAGGTTAATCATATACAAAAATTAGTAAGTGAATTTATTTTTATCCTATCAAGAAAACAAGGAAAAAGCAATAAAAAAGCTTTTGATTAAATACCAAAAGCTTCTACGTGGAACAAGACTAATTCATTTTATTTGAAAAATACTTTTTCCATAACGACTGAGCCTGCCCAATGGGAGAGTTGCAAGAGTCCACACTCTCTGCGTAAAAAGTCTGCCAAGAGGTATATTAACTCAACCTTCTCTACTGAGATAACAGAAACAAAACAATCACGAGTGCAAGTTTTACCATCAAAGAAAGCAACCAAATCCTTAACCGTCTTATATTTAGAAAGCGAAGATTGCATAATCACAAGATCTTCATCATTAAATATTTGACAGGCTCTGAGAAAATGATTGGTATCCATGGCCAGGATTTCCTTGACATTGTAATGTCTCATCTCCGTTTGACCTATCCCAGGGATTTTGCGACCAACTAATTTAGCAACTTTTTCCAGATGCTTGTTTAGTTCCTCTTTTGTCCAAGAATATCCGGACATGATATTATCCTTCCAAAAGTGAAATGATTAAAAAGATCCACTATTATTTACAATCAAACTACATTAAAAAACACTAATTGTCAATAAAGATTAAGGGTAAAATAAAAACCCACAAATGTAAGTTTTTACTTGGAGCCACCCGTCGGACTCGAACCGACGACCGACGGTTTACAAAACCGTTGCTCTACCAACTGAGCTAGGGTGGCCTACGTACGCCGTACTGGATTCGAACCAGTGACCTTGAGCTTAAAAGGCTCCTGCTCTACCGACTGAGCTAACGGCGCGTAATATAAAATAGCCCTTAAAAGCTATGTAATAAAACTATAAAAGATAATAACATGTCTTATAAAAAAAGGCAAGAATATATCTTGTTGATATTATACAAATAATTTAAATTATTGCAAGACTTACGCTCCAACCGCTTCCAAAACAAACTTCACAATCACATACGAAAAGAAAACAATCACTAAGCCAATTGCCGCCCAAATAATCGTATCTTTCCCGGCAGCAACGCGTTTTTCATTTCCACCAGAAGTGAGCCAGGCAAGACCGCCAAAAACAAACATCAAAAGCGCCAAAGATCCGACCACCCCAAGAATCGCCCGGATCACTGTACCAATCAAACTATTAATACTGGAAATCTGAATCGGGCTTGAACCAATCGGAACCCATCCAGTGGCAACAGCAGATCCACCTCCACCAGCCCCAGAGCCAGAAGTAGACCCACCTCCGCCAGAACCAGAACTAGCACCACCTCCAGAATTACTGTCCTTATAGCCATTACTGGAACATTTTCCATTTTGAGGAGTTTCCCCTGGATAGAATTTTTGATATAAAGAATAATTACTAATAATTTTAGTATCATCTTTGCATCCTTCAACAATAGTCAATATCCCGTATTCTTGAACAACATTAGAAGAACTAACTCCATATTGTGAACAACATCCCCAAGATACAACACTTTTTCCAGAACTGTTCATACAATTAATACCAGCACCCCTAGGAACGGCATTGTCAAAATAAATGCCAACTTTTGGAGAGCTCACAGATGATGAACAGTCTTTTGCAGAATTTGCAAATGCCGTACCATATGGTGCAAGAATAGTAGCAGCTTTTCCTCCGCTAGGAATAGTGGCGTTATCAAGTAACAAACAACATCCAGCCTGAACATTTTGTGCAAAAATAATCGCACAAAAAAACAACGAAGAAAAAACAACAAATTTAAACTTGAAATTATTCATATAGATTAAACACCAATTGATTCTAATACAAATTTTACAAAAATATAAGAGAAGAAGATTACAATCATGCCGGCTGTAGCCCAAATCAAAGTTGCCTTGGCCAATCCCAATTGCTTGTCATTACCAGCAGAAGTCATCCACATTAATCCTCCAGCCACAAACATTGCTAAAGCAATACTACCAATGATCCCCAACAAAGCTTTAATCACTTTACCAACAACGGTCGGAACGCTATTCGTCCCCAAAGGATTGGTTAAATTATACCAACCACTGGAAAAAGTACTCACCGGACCAGTATAGCCACCACCGCCACTGCTTCCGCTTCCTCCGCCAGGATTGGGAGTAGCAGGCGCATTATCGCATCTATCATCTTTAACTACACCATTTTTAAAAAAAGAAACATCTGAAATACCATTTCCCTTCATTGACTCACAGGCAATTTCACTCATACTCCAAGCCTGGTCCGAATCACCATCAATCAAATGCCACTGACAACATCCTGGTATATTTTTGCTTGAATCATTGTATTTACACCACTGATATAAGTTTTTTCCACTTCCAAGCATTCCTTTTGACGGATAGGCATCTTCCCAAAAATTAATCATATCAATACCCATATAAGGATTATCCTTTGTCTTACAAGCGGATTTTGTCATCTTTTCAGCATATCTTATCGGAACACTAATAAGTCTTGAGATGGCAGTCGTCGGGACATTATCCCAACGACAACACCCAACCGGATCAGCTGCCAAAACAATACTTGGCACAATCAACAATGATCCAATAAAAAAAAGCATGGTGAGTAAAAATCTGTTTTTTATTAGAAAATTCATATTAAAATATTTCATTAATCACTAAATATTACCACTTAATATTTCTCAACATTCATTGATCACTTAATATTTAAATTATAACAAAAAAAACAGCGGTCAACAAGCATTTTGCCAGTTGACCGCGATCATTAACGAACGATATCTTTACCGTTGTTTCTTTTCCACAAAGAAACTTCGGTATTTTTCAATACGATAACTCTCCAAGAGACTGGATAGATACCGAAATTGTAATGTTCTCCTGCCGGTAGATATATTTGTTCATCATTACCCTTAATGATGATCATATCTACTTCCGGATTAATTCTCAGACGAATATCCTCACCTGAGAACATCGTCATAACTTGTGAAGTGTCTCCTGCCGTCAAGAGTTCTCTTGCGACAAGTGCGAACTCTTCGGTCGGCAGTTGGTGTAAGCCAGAATTTCTCCACATATTCTGGCATTCATTGTCTGGTTGTCTATTTTGATAGACAGCTGATTTTGCCTCGTTGCTATCAAAAATCCCGACAATCAACCAAAAGAACAGAAAAACTATCAACAACACAGTTACAATGACTGTTTGAAGTGGAAATCTTGTAGCTGCTCTTGCCCACAAGTTCCTAATTGAATTCCAAGCCCAAGATAAGATATCTCGAGCTAGATGTTTTAATGGGTTCCAAATCGCAACCCACATTGCCCTCAAAGGTTGGGGCAACAATCTGGCAGCACCCTCGCCAATTATAGCAAGGATTGCTAAAGAGATAATTAAACTCATCTCAATAGCCTCCTCTCACTTTGATAAGGAAGCTTCTTCTGAAAGACTTCCTTACAAGGATTCATCCAATCTGGACGAATCTCAGCTACCTGTGGTTGTGCTTCTTCTATTGGTTTCACACCAAGGACAACCTCATATACTATGTAGCATAAAGCTACGATGGCTAAAGTGACCACGATCACAATCGCGATCGTCAGGATCACATCGATACCCTGACAAACATTGTCATAAAATTCAAAAAATTCCATGATAATTCCTTCTTTTATTTTCAAAAAACTTATTTTATTTCTATATTTAATTGTTTTTATAATATCATAAAAAGCAATAAATGTCAAGGAAAATTACTAAAAAGACGTTTATTTGGCTAATATAAAATAAAAGAAGGTCAACCGATTGGCTGACCCCTGTAATCCCCTTAAAATTTCACGCATAGTCCATTACGAACGAACTTAAAAAGATAAATAAAAACTCTTCTTTTTTATTTCTTTTTTCACGGCCAGCAAGGTGCTTGGCAATAAATTCAGAGCCATTAATAGGCTCATCATCGATTGCACTGAAAATCCATTTCAAACGCAATTTTTCAAACTCTTCCTTGTACACACACTCAATTACAAGTGGCGCCAATTCTTCGCAAACGCAAAGCAAGTCATCATTATCACATTCTTGAGCTTTTACTGCAATTGCAGATATTTTTTCCAAATTATGATTAATAACTTGGCACACCTTGTCACTAACGACATAGCCATCAACCATTACTTCGTTAACAGTCATATCAATGCCTAAAACAGCAAATTTCTTTTGCAAGCAATCAAGGTGAAATATTTTTTCACCAATCGCTACACGAAGATTATTGCCTTCGCCAACAATTACCTTGCAAAATTCACAAGCATCATTGACATTAACCCTAGCTGTAGCGGCAACAGTTTTACTCAAATCACCTCTTCCATTGCCATTACACAAACCTGTTCCTCGACCAAACATCGTCATAGATAAACCCCCTAAAAAAATTCAAAAAAATATTAATTATAATGTCGTAAAAAAATGTTGAAATTTTATTGTCTTCTCTGACCCCCCCGCTCCTTTCTTCAAGAAAACATTTTCAAAGTACTGTTAATTAAAACATGTTTCAAATCATTTGGCAGATCAATTTCTGATCCAAAAAATCATCAAAAACATGATAATTCTTTATATCACCAAAAAATGAGTTTGTCAAGCTTTGTCAAGATCATCAAATTACTCCAATCTCACCTTGTCCTCGATTTCTCCAATTTTCTCTTTTAATTCGGAACTTTCTTTTAAATCCGGATCTATGGTCAAAATCTTGGTAGCCGCATCTTTTGCCTGCTTCATTAAGACAAAATCATATAAACTAGCCACACGCAATTGCGGAAAGCCTTTTTGTAATTTGCCATAGACTTCACCGGGACCGCGGAATTTCAAATCAGCCTTGGCCAAATCAAAACCACTGTCATAGGTGAGCATGGCCTGTAATCTTTGATTTTCCGTTTCATCTGCCTCATTGGTCATCAGAAAACAAAATGATTGATATTGACTGCGCCCAACCCGACCCCGATATTGATGCAGTTGCGCCAAACCGAATCGTTCCGCATTTTCAATCATCATTACTGTGGCATTTGGCACATCAATCCCGACTTCCACTACAGCAGTCGCCACCAGGACATCAATTTTACCTTGATTAAAATCTTCCATGATTTGTGCTTTTTCTTCTGACTTTAATTTTCCATGGATCATCCCAATCCGCAAATCCGGCCAAACTGTTTTTTTCAAACGATCATATTCCTCCTTAACTGATTTAGCACCCAATTGATCCGACTCATCAATCAAGGGGCAAACTACAAAAGCCTGTCGACCCTCTGCCACCTGTTTGGAAATATCAGCATATGCTTGCTGACGTGCACTGCTCTTCACAATCTTAGTGATAATTTTTTGTCGATCCTTGGGCATCTGCTTGATGATTGAAATATCTAAATCATCATACATTGCCAAAGCCAAACTACGTGGAATCGGAGTTGCAGTCATGGACAGTAAGTGTGGGACAAAATGTTCCTTGGTTTTTTTCATTAAAGCCTGACGTTGTTCCACACCAAAACGATGTTGTTCATCAATCACTACAAAAGACAAATCCTGAAATTCAACATCTTCTTGAATCAGAGCATGCGTGCCAATAATAATATCCACGGCACCGGATTTGATTGCTTCAATTATTTTTGGTTTGGATATTTTCTGTTCCAAATTATTCAAATAACGATGACTTCTGGTCAACAAAGCCATCTTGATTTTCATTCCACCAAACAACTTACCCAAACTCTCAAAATGTTGTTTCGCTAGAATTTCAGTCGGCACCATCAGGGCAGATTGCAAATGATTCAAAGCCGTGTTCAACATTGCCAAAACCGCGACAATCGTCTTGCCACTGCCCACGTCTCCTTCCAAAAGCCTGGTCATCGGTTTATCCTTATTAATTGCCTGGAGAATTTCCCAAGCAGAACGACGTTGATCATCAGTGAGTTGCCAGGGCAAGCTGTTTACAAAATCCTTGGTTTCTTGCTCTAAAAAATTAATCGGTCTGGTTTGACCGGCCTTGATCTTGGCACGAATCATCTGTGCTTGAAGTTGAATTAGAAACAATTCATCAAATCCGATTCGCTCTCGCGCAAGCTCAATATCTTTCTGATTGTTTGGAAAATGAATTTTCTTAATCGCCTCTGTCAAATCAATCAATCCGTATTCTTTTCTAATTTGTTTTGGCAACCAATCCGGCACAAGCTTTGCCAGGTTAATCACCTGCCCGATTAAAAATCGCAATTGCTTCTGAGTCAAATTGGCAGTGAGATGATAGTTCGGAACCAGACCATCGGTATGTAAAGTTTGACTACCGGCCTTTTCATAGACAGGGGCTTTCATTACCTTACCCTGAAAATCTTCTTCAATTTTTCCAGCCAAAGAAATCCGATCACCCACCTTCAAAGTCTTGGAAAGGAAAGGTTGATTAAACCAAACCACGCGCAAAAAATCAGAACCATCGCTAATCAAGGCCTCGGTAATATTCATTCTGGCACGCGGGCTCTTCTTGTTGTTAATTAGTTCAATCTCCCCTGTCACATTGACCCTGCTCCCCAAAACCAAATCCGCAATTTTCACTTGTTCGCTAAAATCATCATAACGGAAAGGAAAATACAACAACAAATCCCGGACAGTCTGAATGTCCAGTTTTTCCAATTTTCTTGCTGTGGCTTGACCCACCCGATTTAATCCAGCAATCTTTGTAGTTAGACCGATCATGTGCCCCCACCAGGAATCGAACCTGGATTACAAGATCCGCAATCTTGCGTTCTATCCATTAAACTATGGAGGCTTAATAAATATTTATATAAAAATTATATAAAATTGGAATAAAAATGTTGACCACCAGATTTCCTCATTATTCTGAATCTTTGGCAGTCAACAATCAGCTTAACATATTTTCCAAAAAAATCAACTAGAGCTTTAATTTCTTGGAAAAGAAATCAGTATTCGGCTCATCAGTCCTTTCTAAGTCTTCTGAAATGCGATTTATCAAGATCTCTCTCACTTTTAGAGGATTAATATCTTGCAAGGGCACGGAAACACGGGGACGGAGAATTGAACCGAATTCCAAATACAACATTTTTAAATCTTCTGTCGGTTTGTAAATCACACTAAAACTATGGAACACTTCAAAATTATAGAACTTCTCACCAATGCCAATACCCATAGTAGTAATGACCACATCCAAGTTATCTGGTTTTTTGATATTATTAATAATGCTGATCACTAAGAACATCACAATGATCAAGGCAAATAAATAATTATGATCATACAAAGCATAGGCAATCAAACCGCAGGAAACAACTACGGCCAAAACATACCAAAGCTTACCACGTTGATATGTCGTGTATTCTGGCATTTCCCAACTCAACAATTCTTCTCCGTAATTTTCCTCCATGATTTTTTGTGTATTTTTTTCCATACTATTAATGATTATCCTTTAGCAATGACCAACCCCCAGACAGCTTTGGCACCAGCGCGTTTCAAAACGCGCGCACATTCATTCAAAGTCGTCCCGGTAGTTGAAACGTCATCAATTAGAATTATATTCTTCCCCAACAAATCTTGTCCTTCCCAGTTAAAAACATTTTGTAAATTTTTTCTTCGCTTCAGCCGACTCAACTGTGCCTGGGGTTTGCCAAAAGTTCTGGTCAGACCGTCAATCACTGCTACTTGGAAATAATCCGCCATTTGCTTGGCAATGATTCCAGACTGATTGAATCCGCGCCAACGTAAACGTCTTTTGGCCAAGGGAACGGGAAGCAGTAAATTTTTTTGCCAATCATTCCAGAAAATCGGGCAAATGGTTTTTTCAGCTTGTTGCACCAAATATTTTCCCAAAAACAGAATCAAGAGTGTCCCTAATAATTGTCCGGCATCTTTTGAAAAATGATATTTACAAACCTTAATCAATTCTTTAATTACTCCATCATATGGGAAAGCCACGACAAGACCATCTAACAAATACTGTTCTTTGCAATTTTGACAAAATTGTCCGGCATTGATTTCATTACAATTTGGACAACGTTGCTGTGTTTGAAATCCTTGTTTCAACAAACAATCATCACACAACCATGCTCCCTCTCTTTTGCAACCCAAACATTGGATCGGAAAAATCAAATCAAAACAAAAATCCCTAATTTTTTCTATCTGCTTTTTAATCATTATTTCCAATAGACTCCGGACACTTTCCAGCGACTTCCTTCTTTTGACATTTCAACCAAAGCATCTTGATTAAAGACCTTTTCCTTGTCAACATTTCTTTCTCGGCGAGAAGTATGTACTAATACTTTTGCAAAATCACTTGTCAGTTCTTGTTGTTCAGCAGAAACCGCAATTGTTGTCATTCCATAATAATTGTCATAATCTTCAATTGAAGGTGGATTCTTGGTTGCCCAATCCTTCATTTCCGTGGTCATAAAGAGATTTAATTCTTCCAGATTTTGAATGGCCTGATTAGAGAAAGTACCAAAGCGCTCGATAAACGAAATTGCTAATTGCTCTGGTGCCAGTGTCATTTGCTGTCGACTCAAAACAACCGGAGGCTTTTCTTCCGTTGGTTCAACTGAAATAATATTCTCTGCCGGCACTTCCGTCCCTTCTTCAGTTATTTCCGTTTTTTGACCGAATTTTCCAAAATCAAAATAAAAGACAAAATAAATTACACCCACAAACAAAATCATTGCCAAAATGATTAATAAATATCCGATTTTTTTGTTTTCAAAATTGATCATATGTTCAAATTAATTATCTTTTTAACTATCTTTCCTTGTTCTCTCTGTTCATTTTTTCGGCAAAGGCACGTCGCTCCTCTTCCAACTCTAGTAATTGTTTTGGATCTGAGGTAATAATCTGATCCTCGGTATAGGAAGCGACAACCTTGATCGCAGCGTGCTTGTTTCCGGCAAAGAAAATCCCTTCGCCCACTCCGCCTTCCAATAGTAAATATTTTTCCCCTTCGGTCAACAAGAATGTTTGTTCCACTAAATCAATCGCCGCCTTGGATTGTTTCAACAAAATCTGCAAAGCTGAGTTGGTTACAATCGCTTTACCGTAAGGAGAACGCAAGAAATCGCTCACATCTTGAGTGATTGTGGTCACGCCCAAATAATATTTACGACAACGCTTGACCAAGGCAAAGACGAATTTGGCACTGTCCTCATGTTGCATCAACCACCAAGCCTCGTCAATCACCAAAATTCTCTTCTTCATTTCACTGCGAACAATATTCCAAATATAGTTAACGATAATATAGATCGCCATTGGTCGCAATTCATCTTCTAAATCTCTGACAGAAAAAATCACCAGTTGATTATTCATTTCCACATTGGTCGGGCTGTTAAACAATCCGGCAAAAGTTCCTTGAGTATATTTTTGTAAACGCAAAGCTAAATCCGCTCCTCCATCCATTCCTTCTAAAATCTCTTGCAAATCAGACATTAATGGCGGTTCAGCCTTGGACAAATCAATATCCGGTGTGATATCTTTCTTGGCATAGGTTTCCAAGAGTGCACGATCCATGATTGAATCCTCCTGAAAACTCATCTTCCCAATCATCAACCGCATCAATCCCTTACTAGTAATTACAGCACTGCGGATAATATCTTCAGTTTCGGTTTGTTCTCCGACAGCACGTGGCAAGTCAAACGGATTGATCTTACTCTTGCCGGCCAAAGAAATACTGATATAGGTGCCGCCAACAGCCTCGGCCAAATGTTTGTATTCATATTCCGGATCAATCACAATCACATCTGTACCCATCATCATCGAACGTAAGATCTCCAATTTAATCGCATAGCTCTTGCCGGCTCCGGAAGTGGCGAAGCAAACACTGTTCGCATTTTGCAAACTGAAACGATCAAAAATAATTAAGCTGTTATTGTGACGATTAATTCCATACAAAAGTCCGTTGTCACTGGTTAATTCACTGGAAACAAAAGGAAAAGAAGAGGCAATCGGAGAAGAATTCATATTAAATGACACGGCAATTTCATCATTATTCAAAGGCAGAGTAGAATTAAATCCTTGTTCAGCTTGATAGAAAACACGTTTGGAATAAATCAACTTGGCACCAAAAATATCTTCCACCGTATTGGAAAGCTTGTCCAACTCCTCCAGACTATTGGCATACATCGTGACATAGAGTGCAAATTGAAAAAACTTTTCCGTGCCCTGTGTCAAAGCATCGCGCAAATATTCAATGTCTTGCAAGGCTGTCTCTCTGATCGGATCACGGGCAGCACCCTTGTCAGCATCAGACGTAATTTGTGCCTCCAACACACCGACCTTGTCGCGCAATTGTTTCAAAATAAAAGCGGTATTCACCGGATAGAAAAACATGGAAACATCAAAAGTGGCATTAAGATTAATCACCGGAGCAAACCAACCAACACTAATGAATCGCGGATAGGTAATCACAAAAATCGTGCGCACAAATTTATCATCCAGCTTCAAATAATGCGGAGTTACTTCAAAACTGCTCGGTGCAATCAAATCCTTGATGGAAATTGTACCCCGACGATAGGTTTTTTCTTCTGAGACCAACTCTTCGGTTTTCCTTAATTTCTCCTCCGTCTCTTCAAAGCCTTGATTATCAAGTTCAAAATTCCGACTCTTTGGTTCGGGTTTTAGATCTGTATTTTTTCCTTCGAGAAAATTAAACATAAGATTATTCTTCCATCACTCTTAATTCACTGGTATCTGACAAATTTTGATTGGCAGAAATCACCGGATTATATGTATTATAAAACAATTCAATCAATGATTCCGTATCCAATTCCACCACACTCAAACCAATGGAACTCAATCCGCTGATCACACTGTCAATCCGAGTATCCAATTCTTTCTTCAAATTTTGGAAACGATCCTCCTTCATTTTAATAAAAGAAATTGGATTAAAAATATCAGTCATTCTTGAAAAAAAGTTTTTCTTCTTGTCGGAAATCGGATCATAGGGAATGACCACATAGAAACGTTTGTTCATGATCTTGCCCATGGAAATCAAATCTTTGACATATTCCACATACTCCGCTGTTTGCGCACGTAATAATTCATTGGTCTGCTCTTTTTCCCGTTTACTTAAGTCATTCAAATATCCTTCAATATTCAATTCTCTGGATTGGATTACAATCTGCAAAGGAAAACTCAAATTATTCAAAAAATTAACATAGGCACCGATAATCGCATTCTGTTCATCTTCATTCTTCAAAGCAAAATTAATACTGGAAACCATCAAAACGGAACGCAGACTATTGTCGCGCATAATCACAGTATTGGAACGGATTTCTCCAATATCCAAATACTTCTGTGTGGACGGAATATTATTTGTTGTTTGTTTTTTCATATTACAGACTTACTTTAACATCAGCCATATCATCCATGCGATAATAACCACGCGTATCCACCACTAATGATAATTTACTAAGACGCGATTCATTAAATCGCTTATTGGCGATGTCCCCTTTATTATACAATTTTAAATCTGCTTTGTGTAGCGCTAACTTAATTGGCTTAGTCAAATCAATCAAATCATGCTTGTTCCAAACTCTTAATCTCGGCTTACGTAAAGTTTTGACAATGTTTAACAAAAAATAATGAAAATGAGCACCGGCAACTTTTACAAAAGCAAAGATTCCACCAATCAGAATCACCAAGCTACCGGAAACCAAGAATAAGCTGAAATCAACAATCTTGTACAGAATCCCGGCAATGGCGCAGGAAGAAAGCATAATCACAAATTGACGAACCGAAAGCGGTCCGACAATCTTGTCTTCAACATCAATGAATTGTGGCACGGTAAATTGTTGCATCTTAATATTCTAATTGTCGATTTAATTTAACGATCTCATTAAACTCTTCCAAAGTCAGGAAATCTGGATTTTGTTTCAATTGTTCCGTAATCGCTTTTTCTATCGGCTGACCATTGGAAATACTGCTCTTCAAAATACTTACATAGATCTGATTCACAGGGCTTAAACGCCAGGCATTGATACCGGCCACTTTTTTGGAATATTCTGATTTACGGAATAATTCCAATTTTTCCAAAATAATTTCAATTCTTCTTTCCGGATCAGGACTTAGATTCCGAAAAGTACGTAAATTCATATAACGTAATTCATCAACCGGACTCAAAACCTTGGGAATTGAACGAATATCATCCATCTTAATCTTTCCGGTTCCGGTTCGTTCAATCTTGGTAATCGGATTACGTTTTGGCGCCGGTCTGGGAGCCGGCTTGATGATTGGTAAAGAATTTGATTCCGGCTCATCCAAAGAATTTAATTTCGGATCTTTTGGTAAGCCCGGACTATCCGGTGCTTCTAATTTTTCCGGCACCACAGCTACCTGAGTCATTTGATTAGGATCTTTCTTTTCCAAAACCGGTTTGTCCTTCATTGCTTCTGCCAGATTATATTCAACATCACGTTGCAAACTTTTACGATCTTCCGGTACCTTAATTCTGGCCGGTGCCTTAATCTTGGTTTGATCAGGTTGATTTTCTTGATTCAAAATACTGAGAATATTTTCCGCAGACTTGTCATCCAAACCCAAACCGCCCAAATCAAACGGCTTCAAAATCGTTGCCTTGGTGTCAAAACGATTTCGGATCCCTTTCAAATAAGTACGTAAAATCTGTCTAAACCGACTACCCATTAGCTGACTGCTGAAATTAATATTGGCTTTTTTGATCAGTTTTTCAATCTTTGCTTCTGCTTCATCAAGTGATTCCGAAGTATTTTCTTTTTCTACCATTGGCATGGAATTAAAAACAACCTCCCGGGGAACTTCTTTTGAAATATTTTTCAAATTTGGTTGCGGTGTTTTCTGCGGTATTATTTTCTCCTGTGTCATTGGAACGGGACCGGGAGTAGATTCAGTCTTGACTATTTTTGGATGATCAATCTTTTCACTATTTTCCTCTAACAGAAAATCTTGGAGATCAAAGAATATCTTTTCTTCCAATTCAACTTTCAAGGCCTCAGCCTTGGTTTTTACCATTTGCAAATCTTGCACCAAGTAATTAACCAACTGATCCAAAGTGAGCTCCTTGACGATAATTCTCAAAATCAAATCACCAAGATCAAGTTGATACTTGGCATCAAGTTTTTTGGCTTCTGCCACTTTCTGCGGGCTGGAAATATTAGCCCTGATTTTAGCCGGCAAAGCCTGATATTTTTCTATAAACTCTTGCATATCTTCATCACTTTATTTGTTTACCAAAATCAACAATTTCATTAACCTTTGGGACAGCTGTTACTGCATCGGATCTCAATCCGGTTTGCAACGGTGATTCTGTTCCGTTGTTTTCCAAAGGAATGACTTCAAAATTATTCTCTAATAAAATATCTGGAGAAAACTTTAAATTACGGTAGGTGATTAAAATTTCACTTACCATTTTTTTCTCTTCTTCACTTAATATTCTACCATTTTTTGAGTTATTCACAAAATCAGAAAGTACCACCACATCAAATTTCACGCTACCACGCTGGGCAATGAAATCTTTGATCCAATTACCAACCGTACCTAAGGTGTCTTTACCATCCAACACAAAAACTTTTTCCGTGATGATCCTCTTGTTTTCCAAAAAGATATTCAACAATTCATTTTTGAAAACTTGATCATTCTCTCGATCCAACAGAGAAACCAAAATATCATTAACTTGCGCTATCACATAATCATCTTCCCAAGTCAACAAATCAACAATCTTGTCAGCAAAAACATCTTTGATTTTCAATTCCGTATCCTTGATATTTTCTTCAGACAGCAAGTCATCTTCATCATCTTCAACTTCTTCGGGAAAACGCTTGGCAAAATATTCATTTTCTTCATCCAGGGCCTGATCATGCTCAACCACATATTTTTGATAGTAATCGGGATTTCCGCCCAAATCTTCAATATATTTATCCACATCTTTGTCCAACCAATCCTTGACTGCCAAAAACTTTATGCCGGCAATATCAATCGCCATCTCTCTAGCCCGATCATCGTCAAAACCAAAAGCATTTTTAATTTCACTGAACAGACTCACCAACAACAGTTCTTTGAAAAAAATCTTGTTTACCAAATCCAGATATTTGCGAATCTCCTGGATTGTTTCCAATCCATATTTTTCACAAATCTCAAGATTGTATTCTCCGGCCTGCATTGATTCCAAATAATCCCGTACCCAGAGCGGAAGTTTGTCCAATTTTTCTTTGTAAATATTAATATCCATACTATGTTGATTGTTTAGTTGAGTCTTTCATTGCCCTGATAATTGTGCGCAATTTCTCAATTGATTCTTCTTCATTTTTTCCAAACAAAGGTTTGAACTTTTGTTTCAAGAGTGGAGAATTTTCAATATCAATCTTCTCTTCTATCACAATATTTTCAATTGGTTTTTTCTTTAATAATTCAACCTCTTTCTCATTTAATTCACCCTTTTCCAACTTGCCTTGCAAAGCCTGATTAAACCTGTCGGCTAGTACATTTTCCCTGTCAATTAATTTGTTTTCATCCTCAACACCGATATTTTGCAAATCAATCTCTTCATTGCCCTTTTCAAAACGTTGACGGATACGTGTGATGCGGTCATCATCCTCTTGTTTGAAATGCTGTTCGGTCTCTTCAACCAAATTACGAACTTGATTGATCTTTTCATGCTTGTCTGCCATGTCTGGGCTTTCAGTCTTCAAAATTTTGTTAATCACCTGGTTCTTCTTGACTACATTCAAATCATAGTTTGGATTGACATAATAATTCAAAGCCGGATCATTGACAATTTTCTGAGAATTGACATGGCCCACTTCCGGCTTGGTAACTTCATTAACTAAATATCTGACCAATTCTGGATTCTCACCCTTTTTCTCCATGTTCTTCAATGTTCCCAAGTCAACGGAATCAATCACAATCTTCTTCAGATGCGGATTCTTTTCCAAAGCGTCTACATCTAAATTATTCCAGATATTGATATTGGCGTTTTTCATGAACTTACGCGCCAAATCATCTTTGATCTTGATCCCCTCTCGATCTTTTTTCAGCTCACCTTTTTTCGCCTTTTCTCCCTTCTTGACCACATTACCATCAGCATCCTGAACCTCGTTTTCAGGAGTAACAGTATTTTCATCTGCCTCGGTATAGCGCTCTCCGTAGAATTCTTCCACATCACCGGTTAATTCCGCACCTTTTTTGCGCAAGAATCCAAAGTCTTTTTCAAACTTTTCCTTGGCTGCTAAATCATTCGGATTGACTTTTCCTTCCTCTTCCTTCAAGACATCTTTCAGACGTTTACCAAAACGCTCGTCAGCGGTATATAGGTTTTTGGCTTGAGTGGAGAATTGCGCAGGGCTCAAAGAATCTTTGAAGGCCTTCAAAGTATTGCCATTCAATTCTGTCGCCTTTTGATCACTCAACTTAATCTCACCTTTCTGTGCCTTGGTCTTGAAGGCTTCAAACTCACCCTTGTCTTTGTAATTACCGTCCTTGTCTCTTGCCAATTTGTAATTCAAATGAGCCTGACCGGAGTTAACCTTCTTGGAAAACTCTCCCAACATTTCTTCTCCACCAAATTTCCGTACAGTTTCTTGAGCTTCATCAAATTTTGCCTGAGCATCAGGACCCTTGCCATCAAACTCCTTTTTCTCAGCCATGCGCATATAGATTGCAGTTCTTTTTTCCGAGTTGCCCTCAGTTTCAGCAGCTGCACGCAATTCCGCACCAGACATATGCTCATAGTCTTTGTCATATTGGGTAAACTTCTCAGTTTGCTTTTTCCTTTGTTCTGCCTCACGCTTTCGACCAGCCACGGTATTCGCCATGCCTTCTGAGAATCTGGCTGATCCATTGCTCTTGAAATCACGCAATTCTTGTCCACGCACCTTGGCTGCCGTACCATTATCGTCACGATATACACCATCTTCACCCTTCTTGTATTTTTTACCAGTCTTTTTGTCAGTATATTCAAAATTATTACGTCTAGCATTGCGTTGTGCCTTGGTATAATCCTTGTGGAATTTCTGTCCAGTTGCCTTGTGAAAAGCATCTTTCAAAGCACCACCCTTCAAAACATTGCGACTAAATTTATCAAAACCTCTACCGGCGGCCCCCTTGAACATAGCCGCATCAGCTCCCTTGGCCAGCTTGACCGTACCACGCTTCAAAGCACTTCCACCGGCTTTCGCGCCGGACACCACGCCTTCCTTGGTTTTTCTGCCCGCCCACTTAAACGGTTTGGCTGCACCCTTCTTTGCCCAATCTGCTCCTTTCCGCAATTTGCTTATCCCTCCACCAGCAATCGCTCCGGTCACACCGCCCAAACCTTGTGCCACCATTAATCCGGCCACCAACATACAGATTGCCATGATGAAACGCAACATCGCATCCGCGCTTCCCATGGCTGAAGATCCGGCAGCCAAACCCTTGGCAGTAGTGAAATTCAGCTGACTGGAACTGGTAATACTATTCAAACTGGAAAAAGAAAGCCAGATAAAAAAGGCAAGGGCTGGTCCAGTGACCACATATTTTGTAAACTGGGTCCACCATTGGCTGGAAATACTCTTGGTGGCTGGCAAAATCGCTGTCAAATATGCCAAAGGGGAAAGAATGATATAGATCCAAAGCATGACGATACGCATCGCAAAAACCATCAAGGTTGTGCCAATCACCACCACTGCAACAATCGCATAGATGACCATCAAGACATAGGTGATGGTCAAATCCCAAAAAGTAATGTTCGGATCAATTGCCGGATTACTATTGTAATTCAAAATCTGGTCAATCCCCAGAATATGCAAAAAATCAGCACCACCCAGGGCCCCGATCGCACCCACAAAGGGTTGCATGATCGCCTGTGCAAAATCAATGATCAAACCGCAAATTGCCTTGGAAAAGTTAATCAAAATCGCATAGATCAAAACATATTTCAAAAGTGCACCCGCATTATATGACTTGAGGTGCAAGATTGTTGCAAAAGCAACAACCAAGAGAATCAAGATGAAGAAGGAATTACACAAATCCCTGATGATCGGCCAACCGGCAGAAACAGCTGCCGAGGTTGTAAAATCATTGAACTGTGCCACACTCACCACTAAAGATGACAAGAGACCGGCAATTTTTCCACAAACTGCAACAATCACCCAAGAAATAAACGCGATGGCCGGTAAAATAATATTCATTGCCAACCAATTCAAGGGACCGGCATTTGCCGGCACGGCAACAATCAAGCCAATCATTACGAGCGAAATGATTGGCAAAAAATATCTTTTTTTCTTAATATCTATCTTCATTGTAATTGATACAATTTCCGGTTTTTAAACTATTAATATAATCTAAATTATTAATTAAAAATTAAATAATGACAAAAATCCGTTATACAGAATATTACTGATATTGGAAAGAAAACCCCAAGCCGCAGCCAACGTTTCCGTGATCACCAAGAATATCACCCAAAGAAGCAACCAGAACGATGCCACCAAAATCGCAATAATGGCAACAATCAACCATTCAACCAACCCCAACATTGAAGAACTAATCTCTTTGGAAAGCTTGGAAAGATTTCCTGATCCAGACAAACCGGCGATACCACCGGACAAAGAAGCTGCCATACCTCCACCCGGCCATTCTTCTCCTAATCGACAAAACATTTTTCTTCCAAAAATATAACTGGCAAAACCGTGAAAGATAATATACGCAACACTCAAACCAAGCGTAAATGGAATCAGGATCCAAGCAAGACGCAAAAGATTTTTTGAACCAAAACCAACAATCTTTTTGATCATCTTACCAACCATCCCCAAGACTCCACCCAAAATACCACTGGTCAAAGGAGAATTTCCAGCAGCCTTCTTGGCAATTCCTCCTGCCAAACCCATTACGGAAAATCCATCACCAGCATTTTTTTTGTCTCCCTTGATCAGATTCAAGGGATTACCACCGGCATTTTGACCACTCTGTTTCAGACCTTTACCTTTGTCTTTCAATCCTTTACTGGCTTTCCCTCCCATCTGACCAGCTTTTTCCGCACCCTTTCCAGCAACTTCCGCTCCTTTCCCAGCACCAATCGCCACTCCACCAACCGCTGCCAAAGGAACACCGACAATCGCACCAATCCCAGTAGTACTCAATTTACTTCCCGCTTTCACCATACCTTGACCGGCTTTTTCTGTTCCTTTACCAGCTATCTGTGCACCCTTGCCAGCAAGCTCCACTGCTTTGGAAGCAATCTGTCCGCTTGCTCCCGCCATCTGCATACCCCGACCAGCATTGCGTCTCACTCCTCCGCCTCTACCCCGACCAAGTTTTGATTTACCGCCACCACCAGATGATTTTTTTCTTCCGCCAGAAACCCGACTCTTTGTTTTCTCATCTGCCAACTGATTTTCCACATTCTGCTCTTCTCCAACTGGCACAAAAGCACCTATTTTAGCCATAGATTTAAATAATCTTGATTTATTATTATTGTATCATATTTTTACAGAAACAACAAAACAAAAAGCAAGGAAAAAGACGGAAAAAAACAAAGAAAAAACAAAAAGAAACAAAAGCAAAAAAGAAGATGAGACAGAAGAGCGAAAAGAAAAAAGAGAAAGAAATCATGACAAACAAAAAAAGAAATGACAAAAAAGAAGATGGAAAAAATGCAAGAACAAAGCAAAGAGCAAAAAAAGAAAAAACAGTGGATAATTTCAATGAATTATCCACTGTTTCAAAATCAATAATTGACTTGCAAAGACTATTTACCGAACAATAATGGATTGTTGAGTTGACGCGCTACCAATAATGCCCCAATTGTCCTCCACAGCAATTTCCGGAGTGAGCTGGATAGGTCCAAGCACCCCGTCCAAGGCCTTGTTGCGATCTAGATATACGGTCAAATAATATGGATCTTTTTCTGAAGTGCGCTCACCAAGATTCAGTCTCGGACTCTTGATATTCGGTAAGTTACCTTTAGGATCATTCCATTTCAAAGTATATGTTTTGAGTGGTAATTGCTCTTTATCAATTGCAACATTGAAGGAAAAAGTGAGCATCATACTGTCGTTAACACCGCCGGAGACATTAGTAATCAATTTGAAATTAGTAATTATTGGTTTGATGTAGCAATTGTCAAAATTATCATTAGGATTATATTCTGGACGCTTCCCATTGGAACACTCAAATTTTGTAGTATTGAACAACGGACGATATGTCTTTTCACAATCAGTATCACTCTTGTCTCTCACATATTCTTTACCATTCCAAGTATAGCAACCACTCATTTTTGTCCAGAGACGTTTCACAGCATTCACAGCCCTCACTTTACTGTCGGCAACGTTGTATGAAACGATATGATTATAGCAGTCGAAGAGACAGGAGACTTCCCAAGCATCTTCGAGAAGATCATAAAGGTCATAAGCAGTTCCAGTCCAATTGTTACCAGTAGCATTTTTTCGAGAAACACATCCAACATTCGGATAATCTGTTTGACGTTCACATGTTTTATTTTTTTCCGCTTCATAAGCATGCCAAATATGGTTAGAAGGCACTTTTTCAGCCAATTTATTACAAATATAATTATCCTCAGGCCCGGTACACTGCATTGCTCCACACTTTAATTCATCATCGCAACCGTCCTGACAATTTACAAAATCCTTTACAGTATTTTTACAACCACCCCTATTGCCATTCATAGTATGATCCCAAATACAAGCCTTATTCAAACCATTCTCACTTTCAGAATTAACATTTTTGTCAATCTGCGTACCAATCCTTACAAAGCAACCATCAAATGTACCAAGATCAGCAGACCACTTGTCATTTTTAAATATTTTGGACGTCCCAAAGAACACTTCCTGCGGGCGATCATTCCCATCACTATCCAATGTCGCCTTACATTGATTCAAATAGCGAGGAAGAAATTGATTTTTTTCATCTTCTTCCTTGGTTCCCGGCTTTCCCAGGGCACCATAATACGGCAAGAACGACAGCTTCCCTTCCGCACCGGTGTAAATCTTGTTGTCGCCCAATTCCTCATAATCATTGTAAGCACCGAACAATCCAAGGGCGGTATCCAAAGGAATGCCGTTGGACAATCCCTTTGCTTTGTCTCTTGTCTTGTCAGTCACTCCAAAATTCAAATTAAAATCACCTGTTGTCAAAATTCCCTTGTTCAATTCAAAGCCCTTGGTATCACCAGAAATTCTGCCACGCCAATAACTACTCTTGTTGACTTTGATGAACTGTTTGCAGTACATTTCCGGAATCGTCGGATCACTACTACTACATTGGTCAATCGCATCAATACAATAGTAAATATCATTCGGGAAACTCAGACCCAGACCGCCTTCAAACGATTCGGAAGCAATTTTGTCCAATGGATACCAGAGCAGACAAGCACTTTCATCTCTTGGATCCCATTCCAAACAATAGCCGGTCCAACCTTTCTGACGAAGATTGCTGTCATCATAGTAATCGCAAGACAGTGCATTGTCTTTTGGATATAGTCGGCAAGAGCTGGCCAAATATCTTGATTCATCTTTTTCTTCCTTCCTGATTTCCAATCCAGTTTCCAGACGGACATCATCAAAATACATTGAACCATTGGCGCAGAATATCACCCTGATCTCGTTATTCACATCTCTGTAATTATTCTTCACTTCAATCTTCTTGGCCACTCGGATCCACCTGCCCTGACTCAAAGCTCCAACATCAGCCACTTCCATCCAGGTTGAACCCGCTCCATCGCAACCGACAGTATTGCCTTCTTGTGAAGGCCCGAAGACAAACGGACAAATCGGATGTCCGGATGGCACATCAGAAGCCAGGACAGCAGAATTGCCAAGTTCCACTTTGGCATTTTGCCCTGATTGCAAGTAGACATATGTGGAGAAAATATATGTACCGTCATCCACACCCTCAATCACTTTGGAAACACAGGTATTTGTTTTGGCGAGTGACTGACCGTCAGGAGCCAAGAAGCTTGAAAGCCCTTGTGCCTGAATCGTCTTTGGCTCATTGAATACCTCAGCTTCCACTGATCCGGTATTATTCAAGAATCCGGAATTATTATTGATCTCAAAACTGCCATTATTACCATCAAACGACAAAGTGTCATCGCCACTTTGACGCATATTGGACAAAGGGAGATAGTCAGCATTGAATTTACTTCCGGCATAACCAACTTTGGTGTAGCCGGTCAAATTGGAAATATCAAATTTGTTACTAGCCTCATCATAGGTTTGATTCAGTGGTGTTGTCTCCAAGAAATTGATACAAGAACCAGTGGAATCCATTTGATTGCACAAACCTCGCTCGTAGCAAACATCCTCATCCGGTTTCAGCGGATTTGGCATGGAAATCTTGCAACCCAACCATTCGGCACATTCTCGATCTGGAGAAACTTGCAACAAAACATTGGCATTACTATTTGCGCCTCCTGTCAAAATCGTACTAGGTGGATATGAAAGATTGGTGTCATATTGCAAAGCCTTCTTGGCTGTACCGTTTTGACTGCGTTGATTGAAGAGGATCTGTCCTTTGACAAAATTGGCTTCAGTCGGAGCTTCCGTTGTTAAAGTATTGGCTAACTTGTAATCAACAATTGCCGGACGCACAAAGAGATTTCCTTCCACCTTTGGCACGGAAATGGTAATCTCAACCTCTTCAGTATTACGGTTGTAGAGATATATTTCCTCACTAGTATTATTAACTATAACATTATGTAGTGGTTTTTTATTTACATCCTCAAGCCTTACCAAATTATTTGAGCTATTCAAATAATAGATACCGTAACTTCCCGCAGTACCCGGATCATAGCTGACGGTCATTGGACCAAGCGGACTGTTGACAATGTAACCAACCAAGTACAGGGTATTTGTTCTCACTTTGATTTTTTGTTCAAATCCGTTTCCGGTAGAAATCCAAGCTGACTGCAAGCCACCGGAAACCATGGATGGATCACGCACTAAATTACCATTGGCGCGAGAATCCGGATCAATGAATTCCGTACAAGAACTCTGAACGGCCGGACAAAGTCCAACAACTGTATTTGGCTGATATACTGGGGCACCATATCCCAAAGTTTTCGGAATAGAAGAATCATTTGGCACCACATTGTTTTCGTTTACTTTTCCTTCGTTACATTTTACATCTGTTTCATCAAGCACACAACGTTCTCCAGTGACACAATCACTGTTTGCCAAACAAATATTACCAATAGCTACGCCTCCACAACGTTTGACATATTGCCAATACCAAGCTTCCGCACCCCCTGCTTTGGGAGTACGATATTCACAAACTCGATCACCCGGATCTTTGAAATAGACAGCACTCCCCTGATCGTCAGTCCAGGCTTCACAGCCAACAGCATCAGCACTGCAGAGAGTAGTTCCATATGCATCAGGTTCATTCAAAAGATATGTATCCAGATATTTGTTAAAGACATTGGAATAGCGACCCAGACGCGCACAACCTTGTTGGTTGGCACCGCAAGACTTGTCTTTGTCATAGACAAGGTAGACCATCTCGTCAGCTGGCACAGTGATTCCGGAAGCAGATTTTGTCTCCCGATAGTCATTGGAATTCTGTGTATCAATCATTAGTTCGCAACCAGCTGCCGAATCCTGACAAATCTGACTGAAACTCTTCAAATAGTGATAGTTATTATCAACATCTTTGTATTCCTTGCAACCCAGCGCGAATAATGGATATGACTTACCGTCATTATCCTCATTGCAAGCTGCTGACCAGGACCAAGAATTCTTAATCAAGAAATATTGATCACTCACTTCCACTAGTTTAATATTGTCAATATAGAAACGACCAAAAGAATTACCATAGATCTGCAAGTCTTCATCATCGGCAATCTCATGATCAATATCATTAATCTCCACCTCATATTGTTGCCATTTGTCAGTCAACGGAATTGTCGCTTGATTTTGCGGTGTCCCATTATTGTCAGGCAAGAAATGTTGGAGATATGATGTTCCCTGTCGTAAATCAACATGGACCAGAAAATCAGCCGGGCTACCTCCATTTTGCGTGGCATTCACATCTGTCTTGGCAAGAAAACGCAAAACATAGCGCTTGTCTTTCTTGATCAGCTTACTCACATTCTTTGTCGCCATACCGCGATTGGCATGGAGAGAATGTCCACCGACAGCAGTTGACTCATTACTCAACTGACCAAAATTCCAACCATCCAAGATCTTTTCAAAATCACTGTTGAAGATCACCCGTTCATTATTACCAAAGTTTCCAACATATTCACTGCAACCAACTTGGCTAGCTGAACACTTAGAGCTTCCGTCTGTCAAACCTTGATAGATGCAACCCTGTTGTTCATCAGACCAAGTTCCATTTCCAAGACAAGTGATGCAGACTGAATTGTCAGTATCCCAATGACCGTTAAACGCAGTACAATCAGTTGGATTGGTAATGTTCACGTCAAGATTATTCTCTGCCAAACGATATGGAGTACATTGTTCCGAACAAGCAATGGTCGCATTGTACAAATGGTAGGAAATTTGACCATCTCTGGTATAGAATTGACGGCAGTCTGAATTGTAGTAAGGATTGTTGGCGGCCATCTTGAAAACATATTCATTACACTCCAGATAATCATTGAAAGTGGTTTCCGGCTCGCCAAGCAATGAACCGGCATTGGCTTGCAAGGTGAAATAGACCAACTGATATCCGGATTCATTGGATCCCTCCCAGGTATAGAACTCGGAACAATTGGCATCCGGTTGATCCGGTTTGACGCAACTACGCAAGTGCGTATAGTATTCATTTGCTTCTCCGCCCTGTCCCTGTTTGTCCAAATTCACAAATAAACTGCAACCATTGGCGCTAGCCGGACAAGTTTCAGCTGTTTTTGGCACAAAGTATTCATCACGGGTGGAATAGTAATTATTTTCTCTTTGCACAAAGACATTGAAGCCAACACATTCTTTGGCACAATAGTCTTTGAGATTGGCCACAGCAGAGACATTCTCCCGCGTCTTGGTATCTGTAAACATCCGACAACCAACCTCGTCCTGGTTACACTTACGGACATAATCAAAACACTTACTAGCAGCATCAACCTTCAAACCATAGTCTCCCTTGGCCGGATCTTTGTAGCAATATGCTTCCAAATATTTTGGCAAAAGTTTTTCATATACTAAACCTCTTTCGCCATAGTTGGCATATGGGCTGATCCCGCCAAGCTCAATCTTCAGATTATCAACATAGAAACTGGAAGAAAGATCAAAACCACGCAGATAGAAGGTGTCAGCATTGATTGTAAAATCATTGGTAAACTCAATTGAAAAACTTTCCCACTTATTATTATTATCAGAATAATATTTCTGCCAACTGTTTGGATCAGCAGAATTGCCAAAGCCAAGCTCAGCCTTGCCATTCAAGACATAGACATCGGCACTGATCGCATATTTTCTGTCCCGTTCAAAGACAAAACCCTTTGGCAATAATGTCATATTCTTAGAATTGATGCCGGTCATGTCGCTGATATATAGACTATAATCACCGTCAATTTTTTCCACATCACTCAACCTTCCGGCTGAAGTCCAATGATTAGCATCATTATTTTCAAAACCACCATCACCAACCAAGTTCGCACCTCCGCCCGTCATCACGCGAACAAATTCATGACAACCTTCATCATCGGCCCGACATTCTTGCGCGTCACTATCAAAATGAATCAAATCAGCTGGATCCCAAGTAGCAACATCATTATTGACATTGTAGGCAGCCATGCCTTTTGCATACTGCTTACAACCGGCATTATTAATATTACAACCGGAAAAATCCAAAGTATTTTCCAAATAGTTCACCTTTTTCTTGGCGGTTGCTCCGCCAGTAAAGGCGCGACAAGTATTGTAAATCGGATTACATGATTCATCGGATCCGTCATGACTGTAAACCCACTTGCGACGTTCTTTAGCACAATATCCATAGAATTGGCATTTTCCATCATTCCCCTCCTTGATACAAGATTGTTCATCAGCACAATAGTCCTTACTACGTGACAAAATAGTTTGAGTTTCAGTGTAATCACAAGTCGCATCGCACTTGCCAACTTTTTCATCAGTCTTGCAACAATCTTGATTGGTATCGCAACGCACCACGCCCAAACCTTTACCTGAGCTAGGGCCAAAATCAATCTTCGCTTTGGTCTTACCTTTGTCAGTTGAACAATATTTTATCCTGGAATCAGTAGATTCCGGCTCTCTGATCAGATTTGGACCATATCCCTTGGCAGCACAATAGGTGTCTGGCAATTCTAAAACCCAATGAGGATCAACTAGACCATCACACCAAGCTTTGTAATATCCGGTATATTCATCTGATGAATTATAGCAAGCGATGAGATCACCCAGACTGATTCCATTCGGACGGGACGCAAAATCATTTCCCAAAGGAGATTTGGAATATTCCAATTGAATTTTTTGAGCAGCTAATTCCCAACCAACCGGAATAATGCGATACTTACGCAAAATCAAGAGAGAACGATATGGATAGCCTTGCTGATATTCCAAACTATCATTTCCCTTGTTGTCAAAACCAAAGGGCAAATCCCCCGGTACCCTGCCACTCTGCACAGCCTCAATCAAAGTCATCTTGCTGGTTACGGCATCGGAAAAAGCATTGGTAATCACACAAGAAGTTGAGCTCTGTAAACCACTCTCATCGCAAATTGACAAGTCGGACAGCAAGTTGGTCATATTCCCGGAGGTATAGAAAGGCTCCTTGATTGAATTAATCCGGTTTTGCAAACCGGATCGTCCGGTCGGACGACCTGACCAATATCCCAAAGAATTGTTTTCTTGGTTGCTACCCAATTCACCCATCAAATTTTGCCAAGCCACCAAGGCCAAACGATTCAAGAAAATATTGGCAGCATCCACTACAATATCACCGGTAACCGTATCCAAATTTTTCCATAGTTCCTCATCAGTCCGTTTTTTTTCTTCTTCCGAATTCAAGGGCGTACCAAGCAAGTTTCCGGCAAAATCACGAGTATCCAACCAACCCTTGCCGGCTTCCAATTGAGAACGGGTATCAGCCACATTTTTGTCTTCCGCTGCCAACAAATTGGTATTCAAAATCAAGGCTGCACCAAGGTCACTGCTATAGGGATCATCAAACACCGTAATCAAAGTACTCATATAGTCCGGATTCTTCATGTCTGCCAACTTTTTACCAAAGTCCGTCCAATTCTTGGCCATCTTACTGAACTTACAATTTGGTTGCCAATTGGTAGTGGAACTAGTCAAGCCCAAACCAATTTTTACAGAAGCCAAGGGAGTGGTTGGATTACAAATATTAATCTTCCCAAGCGGGCTCTGAGTTGTCGTGAGCATTGGTGATTTGCGATTGTCACCTAAGGTGGCGATACTTTTGTCAAAACGCTCATCACAAGATCCGATACATTTTTCTATGGTAGAATGATCATCATTCTCCCAACAAGCATCATAACACTCTAGATATTCATTATATGCATCTGTTTCACCGCCTTTTGATTTGTAATCAGTTGCCAAGGAATTGGCAAAGGATTCGATAAAATCACCAGCCGCCTTGTCGCCCATATCAGTTAAATATGCACTCCAATCTTTGGTCACAAACAAGGGCTGTTGTCCTTTACCGCCAGAACCGATTGAAGTGGCAGTGTCGTAGGCCAATTGATTCAAAACCTTCCGACCAATGTTTTGAAAAGCAATACTTCCGGCCTTACTCAGTAAATACTGGGTCGTATCCCAAGCATTGCCCAAAATATCTTCCACCGGAATTGCTTTGGCCGGACGGATGGAATAGAAACCTCCGACCAACAAAAGTACAATTGTTACAATTGTTGCAAGAATTTTTGTTGTTTTTGATCCTGGAATCATATAAAAAATTAAAAAATAAAATCAAATAATTAACTATTGCAAACTATTGAAAGTCGCGATCAATTGTTCATCAGTATAGCTTGCAAGTTGTTCGGCAGTCATGCCTGATTGCAGTAAAATATTGCGAATCGCATCAGCACTGGGATTTTCTCCAAAAACTTCCTGAATCGCTTGGCCCTCGGATTCGGACAAGTTTTCCGTAGCAATACTCTCCACTTGAGTGGCTTTATTTTGATCACCAGTATTATCCACCGTGGAGACCGGGATATTTCCGGCCAGACACTCTTCTCCCTCCACACAATTCGGATTGGTCCCGGCAGTCACCTCATCACGATCAGAAATACCATCACTATCAGAATCTTGTAAATATGGGGAGGTACTGTAAAGATTGGACTCATCCCAATCTGACAAACCATCTTCATCACTGTCTGTGTTTTTTTGTGCCTCCGCAACTTGCGCTTCAAACTGTTCTCCGGTCAAATCAGTATTGGTTTGAATTTGGTTAAGATTATAGCCCCCATATAATGGTTGAACAATTCCATTTTTCAAATGAGCAAACCACATAAAAAAAATCAGCACGGTGAGCACGCTCAAACCAGCCAAGCCTATTTTTTGATTCTTGGTCAATTGCTTAAAAAAAGAATTGAGTTCTTGGTTACTCATCTTTATGTTGTCTTGTTATGATAAATATATTATACCATAAAAGAACGCAAGGCTCCAAATATTTTTAGCCAGTCTTCCAGTGATAAATTTTGCGCTCTAATCTTGGCATCAAAACCCAAGTTTTCAAAAATTTCAATAATTTTTTCTTGTTTTATCGACAATCCTCCGGACAAATTATTCTTGAGCATTTTTCGCTTGGCCACAAAACCAAACTTGACCAAACGGAAGAATAAAGCAACTTCTGTTTCATCTCCCAACTTATCAACATAATCATGATTTTTTTTCAAAGAAATCACAGCACTGCTGACCTGCGGGCTTGGCCAAAAATCACTGGCTAGCACCACAAATTTTAATTCGGGCTTAGCATAGAATTGAACCGAGATCGCCAAGATGCTCATCTTACCCGGTTTGGCTACGATCCGTTCCGCCACTTCTTTCTGCAAGAGCAAAGTCATGGACAAGGGCTGAAAATCTGAAGTTAACAATTTACGCAAAAAAACCGAAGTGATATTATATGGCAGGTTAGCCACAACATGATATTTTTTTAAAAATCCTTTTGGAAAATCCAATTTGGGAAAATCAAGAATATCATGATTGATAATCACAACGTTTTTAATCTTTTGTTGATTAATTCTAGTCTGCAAGACTTGCGCCAATTTGTCGTCCAATTCCACAGCCACAACCTTACCAGCCACATCAGACAATCTTTCGGTTAAAAACCCTAAGCCAGAACCAATCTCTAAAACAGAGTCTGAGGAAGATAATTCGGCAGATTCAATAATTCCATCATATACATCCGGATTGATTAGGAAGTTTTGCCCCTTGGATCGTGCCGGTTTAATACTATACTGCTCGCAAAGCTCTTTGGTTAATTTTAATAAGTTATTCATATCAAATACCATTAATTTAATTGTAATATTTCACAACCTAATCATAACAAATGGAGAACAAAACCACAAACAAGAAAAATCCATATAAACTCAAGATAATCAAGCTTATTTAAAGCATTTTTCTATAAAATATGGCTAAAATTAAAAACAAAATAATTAATAAATCAATATATCCTTGACAAAATACACAAACAATGCTATTATATAAACATCCAAAATATGGATAAATTGTTTTTTTGAAAATTAAATAACTAATAATAATTTCTCAACAAATAAAGAAAGGGATTCTCATGAGGAATCTTATCTCAACTCTAGCAATAATAATCATGGTAATTGCCGTGATTTCAATCTCCATAGCCACCTATTGCATTGGCGCAGGAGTCTACGGTGGTTTCACCGGTAAATTAGCATTTCTCGTTTTTGTGTTCACAGTATTATTCATTGTATGCTTGATATATTCCATCGTGGCGTACAAAAAAGCCGATGATACTTTCTATAAAGGGTATATGATGAAAAGGTCGGCAGAAGCCGAATATAAAAAACTAGAAGATTCTAGAAAGGAAGTAGAGAACTCACTTGCTGAAGCAAAAAAATCAGCAGAAGCAAGAGAGAAGGAGTTTGCAAAAGTTTTTGCGGAAGTAAGGGATTCATTTAAAGAAGAAAAGGAGACACTTCTTGAAGACAAAAATAAGTTATATTATTCAATGGAAGAAAAGCTTACAGAAGCGAAAAAAGAAAACCTCTTTTTACTTGACTTATTTAATAGCTTGTTAGAACAAGCTACCATAGAAGATATCAATGAATTTCCTGCCGGTAAATATTGGCGGGATGACAAATTAACCCAAGACCTCAAGGAGATCCTCGGTAAGGAGACCTCTGAGAAAGCCTTGGCTATAGCCATATATAATTATATTGGCTACAAAGATGAAAACAATAAAAATATTGTTTTCAAACCAGTTCAGCTTTGCGGTGATGATCACGTCAAAGCAAATAAACTTTTTGATCTAACCCAGACGTATCCTGGGATAGAAATTTTCTTTGAGGGAGCTATTCCTCTTCCTCAAATCAAGGGCGTGTATAAAGAGCAAGTAATTGCTTTTTAAGCCAAGTTCGTAAACGGGGCAATATTGAATTCATTCAATATTGCCTTTTAATTTACTTAAAAAAATAATTTATTGAAATTTAACAATAATCAATTCTCTCCTTTCCTGTTTTTTTTCAACGCATCCTACTTGTTTTTCAAAACAAAATTAATCAATCTCCCCTTTACAAAGACTGCCTGTGAGATTTCTTGCCCTTCCAACCACTTACTAACTTTGTCGCTCTCCATCGCCAGTTTCTTCGCATCAGCATCATTGATATTGGTATCAACCTCAATCGTGTCACGTAGCTTGCCGTTAATCTGCACGACCAACTTGATTCGTTCATCAACAATCAACTTTGCGTCATATTCCGGCCAACTTGCTTTGAAGATTGATTCTTGATTGCCCAAATTATTCCAAAGCTCTTCTGCGAGGTGTGGAGCAAGCGGAGATGCAATAATCAAAAGGTTCTCCATTGTTTTTTTGGAGATCAATTCTTGTTCTGATAATTTATTTACCAAAATCATCAAGGAGCTCACGACAGTATTAAATTTGAAATCAACAATATCCTCTCCAATCTTTTTAATCGTCTTGTGCAGTAAAATCAAAACATCTTTTTGATCTACAAAATTATTGTCGCCATTATTTACTTTTCCTGACAGCAGATTAATTTTTTCCAAAAACTTTCTGGCACCCACCAAACCATTGGTATTCCAAGCAATCGCCTGATCAAACGGTCCCATGAACATTTCATAGACACGGAGAGCGTCTGCTCCATATTTTTCCACAATCTCATCAGGATTAATCACATTGTTCCAACGTTTACTCATCTTGCGTCCGTCTTCAGCTAAGATTAAACCGACTTTGGAATATTTTTGAAAAGGTTCTTTAGTGCTTACAACTTTGAGATCATACAAAAACTTGTGCCAAAAACGGGCATAGATCATATGTCTGGTGACATGCTCTGCTCCACCCACATAATGATCAACCGGTGCCCAAAACTTTTCTTTGTCCTTGCTTACCAATTCATGTTCATTGTGCGGATCCATGTATCGTAAATAATACCAAGAAGATCCCGCCCATTGTGGCATGGTATTGGTTTCTCGCTTAGCAGAGCCACCGCATTGCGGGCAAACAGTCTTGACCCAGTCATCAATCGTAGACAAAGGAGATTCTCCTGTCCCACTCGGCTCATATGATTTGACATCCGGCAACTTCACAGGCAAGTCAGTCTCTTTGACCCCAACCATTCCGCATTTTTCACAATGAATCAAAGGAATCGGCTCACCCCAATATCGTTGTCTGGAAAATACCCAATCACGTAATTTGTAATTAACAGCACTCTCGCCAACATGATTTTCCCGCAACCACACAATAATTTTCTTCTTGGCTTCAGCCGTTGACAAACCATTGATCATTTCCGAATTAATTGCTTTCCCATATTCAGCAAAAACCTGTTGGCTCAATTGCTGTTGTTCCAATTGGTTACTGTTTGTCGGCACAACCACTTGCCTGATTGGCAATTCATATTTTTTGGCAAATTCTTGATCTCGCTCATCATGACCAGGAACAGCCATGATTGCTCCGGTGCCATATCCGGCCAAAACATAGTCAGCGACAAAAATCGGTAATTCTTCTTGGTTGATTGGATTAATGGCCTTGATCCCCTTGATTTCTACGCCAGTCTTGTCTTTATTCAAATCAGTGCGTTCCAAATCGCTTTTCTTTTTGGAGTTTTCTTGATATTCCACAATTTCCGCAAAGTTCAAAATCCTGTCCTTTAGTTCTACCAACAACTCATGTTCCGGGCAGATTACCATATAGGTACAACCATATAGAGTGTCTGGACGGGTGGTAAATACTTCCAGCTTACTATCTATCGGATTATTCACAATCTGCTCATCATCTGACACATCACTTTTAATTTGGAAAATCACTTCCGCCCCCTCACTCTTGCCAATCCAGTTTTTCTGCATCTCCTTAATTGAGTCTTCCCATTCCGGTAGCAGAGACAGATCGTCCAAGAGCCGATCAGCATAGTCAGTGATCCGAATCATGATTTGGCGTAACGGCTTGCGTTCCACAATCGTACCGCAACGCTCACACTTACCATCTTCCAAATCTTCATTGGCTAATCCGGTTTTACAACTTGGGCACCAATTAATTGGTTCATGGGATTCATATACCAAACCTTTCTTGAACATTTGCAAAAAAGCCCATTGCGTCCATTTGTAATATTGCGGATCAGTCGTGTTGATTTCCCGACTCCAATCATATGAAAGTCCAAGGATCTCCAATTGTTTCTTGTAGGTTGCAATATTTTTTGCAGTTGATTCACTGGGGTGGATTTTTTTCTTGATCGCATCATTTTCCGCCGGTAAACCAAACGCATCCCAGCCCATGGCGTGTAAAACTGAGAAGCCATTCAAGAGTTTGTATCTTGCCAAAACATCGGTCGCAATATAGCCCTTGGGGTGACCGACATGCAGTCCACTTCCGGAAGGATATGGAAACATATCCAGGGCATAGTATTTCTTACTACTGTCACCTGTTTCTTGCACATGGTAGAGCCCGGTGTCTTCCCAAATTTTCTGCCATTTCTTTTCAATTTCTTTGTGATTGTATTTTTCCATATATATGAATAATCTTATGCTATTTTCTTATTCTCCTTTTTATTTTTTTCTTTTCTTTGTTTCTACTTTAACTCAATCCCAATCGGGCAATGATCTGATCCTTTCACCTGATCAAGGATATATGCTTTCTCCACTTTTTTCAATAATTTCTGGGAAATTAAAAAATAGTCAATCCGCCAACCAATATTTCTTGATCTGGCATTAAAACGATATGACCACCAACTATATTGCACTTTGTTGGGATAGAAATGACGATATGTGTCCACAAAACCTTTTTCCAAATACTTTCTGCCCCAGGCTCTTTCCTCATCTGTAAACCCGGCACTCTGATGATTACTCTCCGGATTAGTCAAGTCTATTTCTTCTCTGGCGACATTCAAATCTCCGGTCAAAATAACCGGCTTCTTTTTTTCCAACTTCTGTAAATGTTTGAGCACTACCTGATTAAATTCTGACTTAAAATCCAATCGACTCAAATCGTGTCTGGTATTTGGATAATATGTATTGACTAGATAGAAATCCTTGTATTCCAAAGTTTGCACTCGGCCCTCATTGTCAAATTTTTCAATACCCAAGCCATTCTTTACTTCCAATGGTTGTTCTTTAGTCAACACGGCCGTCCCACTGTAGCCAGCCTTCTTGGCCGGATTCCAATACTCAATATAGCCCTGAAAATCAAAATTTTCTTGAGCACGCTTGGCATCATTGATTTTGATTTCCTGTAAACAAATAATGTCTGGTTTTGCCTTTTGCAAAAAATCTGCAAAGCCATTGCGGACCGCAGCTCTGATTCCATTGACATTCCAAGACAATATCTTTTTCATAGTTTGGTTGAATAATAAAAAATATGGTATAATACATTTAAATTATAATCTAAAACGCATCAGAAATCAATGCGGGATTTAACTAAGCCAAAACGCATTAAACAAAAAAATAATCGTGTGCTTCCACTGCTCTTGATTGCAATCGCAGTGATTTTAATTGTGCTTGCCATAAAAATATTTGCACAATCAGGAGAGATTAAAAATATTGGTCAAGAAAAACCAAAGACAAACAATCAGGCCATTGCTAATGATATCAAAGAGGCAGACACTAAGAACCCCAAAGTCAACGAACTACTCCTGCAAAAATATACCACGGAAAAACAAAAAAAGATTGAAGGTGAAGACAACTATTACCTGGGAAGTGAACAACCAAAAATTACGATCGTGGAATTCGGTGATTTTTCCTGTAGTTTTTGTAAGGATTCATATCAGAAAATCCGCGCCTTGGGTGTAAAATACAAAACTGACATCAAAATCATTTGGCGAGATCGTCCGGCTTTTGAAAATTCCACTTCTCAGGCCATGGCTGCCTATTGCGCCGGGGAACAAGGATATTTTTGGGAAATGCATGACAAGTTATTCCAAAATCAAGCAAACAATTTCGGGGATGATCAAAACCTAACAATTCTAGCACAGCAAATCAAAGGGATTGAAACCACACAATTTGCACAATGTCTGACTGACCAAAAATATTTAAACAAAATCAAAAAAAATCTGACTGATTCCGAAGATCTCAGTATCACCGGCACGCCATATTTCTTTGTAAATGGTGAACCCTTTGTCGGCGACCAACCCTTTGAAACTTGGGAGGCTTTAATTCAAGAATTATTAAAATAAGTATATGACATTAAAAATCAAGAAAGTAATCCCAATCATGGCAATCATCATTACTGTAATCTTTACAGCCAACACTGCTAATGCAATCAGTTCTGATTTCTGTTCTCTGGTTGACAGTCTGTATCAATACGCAATCGGCGCAGTCGGAATTTTGTCAGCTCTAGGCATTGCCATTGCTGGTGTAATTTGGATTACGGCTGCCGGCAATTCCTCCAAAATCGGTGAAGCCCAATCTTGGATCATTTCCAGTTTACTGGGTCTAGCCCTGGCCCTGGGTGCCTACTTCATTCTGAACATCATCAACCCCGATTTGGCGCTCTGTGGTAATTACAGTATCAGTTCGATTGCAAGTATGGGGAATATAAATACTTCGAATCCAAATAATACCACGTCATTGCCAAAAAAGGCTGGTTATAAAGGAACTATTTGTAATACCGGAGATGGAAGCGGAGAACACTGGTGTTGTATTATTAATGGCCAGCTGGACGGAGCTGATTGGTTTAATGATCCTTCGGTTAAAAGATGCTGCACCTTAGAATTCAAAGATAAAAATGAGGCCGAAAAATGGTGTAAAAATTGGTACAGAACATTCTTTTCTTACAAAGTTTTTGGAATGCCAAACACACTTAGTTTTTCTATTTTTACTGATCCTAAATCATGGAACTATTCATTAGAAAAATATTATTTTGAAGATCAAGAAAGCACTGGAACTGAGGGGAAAAATTCAATCACTGTCTATGCTAAAAAATGCAGTGAGAGAGCTGATGTTAATAACTGGTGCATTGCCAGGATGGATCCTAATTTTTGCGCGGATCCAAAAGCCTCAGACGGAGATTATTGCGATTTTGCTGTCGACTTATATGGTTATTGCAAGAATAAAAAATGCTATCCTTGCAAAACTTGGGGCGATGCCTGCACTAAAGACTATGAATGTCCCAATCAAGCTCACAAACTCACAATTCAAAAAAATGCCAAATGCGGTAAAGAATCGCTCATTGATTTTGCTTCTAATTTATATAATTTTGGACCAGGATATGGTCCAAAATGCGAGAACGGAAAATGTGCTTACGTAGGAAACTAAAACACATGAAACAAATTATTAAAACAATTCTCATCATCACCTTCCTGCTGGCACCTTCCGCCGGTTTTGCGCTTAATGTTGCTCCGAATATCAATACTTCCAACACCAGTGTCGGCGCAGCCACGGTTACCAATACCGGATCCGGCTATATCATCAGCGCACCCTGGTCAGCCAATCTGATCAGCAACTTGGTTAATTGGCTGATTGGAGTTTTGGCAATTCTGGCTGCCCTGGGAGTTGCGATTGGCGGTGTAATCTGGATCACAGCAGCTGGTAATCAAGGTCAAATCAAAGAAGCAAAATCATGGATCACCTCCAGTCTCTTTGGATTGGCACTCGGACTTTCCGCTCATTTCCTCCTGACCACGATCAACCCGGAATTGGGTTATGCGAATTTTATCACAATCGGACATATTGAACCGGCTGATCCCGGCGACTATGATTTCACATCAACTACGGCATATAACAACTCACCATATGGTGGAGGCGGTGCCGGGCAACGGTTAAATCTTCCCAATGGCAATTTTCCTGCACCCACCAGTACAAATATCAATGATATTGTGGATTTCTACCTGAACAATGTTACTGTGATGTATGTCAAAGCTGACGACCCCGCACTCCATCAAAAAAGAGATCGTGTCTATGGTGGCGTGCCCTATTCTGATTGTTCCGCCTTTGCGGCCCGTATTGCTTCAGTCGCCGGACTAAACAAAATTGATGGGGAAGGAACAACTAAGGGACTATTCATAAATGGCCACAACAACAGACAAAGATTACCACAGAATATCTCTGACTTAGACCAGATTTTGACGCCGGGAGATGTTGTCGGCTACAACGACGGCAACATCGGACACGTGCTCACCTATATCGGGAATGGGGAATTAATTGAATGTGGTGGACAATCTGGCAATAGCGTCAAGAAAAAAAACGGCGACATCAAAGTGGTTGATATGGTCAAAAGGTTGAATATGTACAAGAATGAAAATGCATATTATATCAAAAGATAAAATAGACAAACATGAAACAATTAGCTAGAAAAATAAAAATCACAATTGTCATTGTCGCCCTGGCACTTTCCTTGGGCGTAATTATTGCCAATGAAATCTTTACAGAACATCAAATCAGATTAATGCCCCAATTGTTGAACAAATCACTTGGACAGATCAAGTACGAATATTCTCAAATGGACTGCACCAAATTCACAGAAGAAGAAATCGCTCAAGGATATTTTCTGGCCTTTGTCACCGGCTATTGTCGTCCCACTCCCGACGCCTACAATAGTCGCCACGCCTTTCTTTGTGCAGTTGCTTTGAATTGTTCCTGCCCCAGAGGACGCACCGGATTGAATGACTGTGGAAACAAAAGTATGACTTGGAGCTCTTGTAGTGATTTTAACGCTGAAACCACTTCATATTGTAATATGACGGCCACACAGGCCGAACCAGGAGTCGGGCATGCGGCAGCGGATTGGGGATGTTTTGAGCCAAATTCCATTGTGAATATTGGCGGGAAAAACTACAAAATCACTGACCGTGGCGGAGCAATCAAGGGTCGCAGATTTGATATCTGGGTTGACAATTGCAGTAAGGCCTTCAAGACAACCGGGTTGTATCGGGTTAGGTAATTAAAAACAAGAAGAAGCAAAGACAAAAGAATATCAAAACAAAGACACAACAAAAAAGTATATACACATATATAAACAAAACAAGGATTGCAATTTAGCAATCCTTGTTTTGTTTATCCCAATATTACATATATTACTTTCAATTTTTTTCTCTTCTTCTCCCTTCTTCATTCACTCTTTCTCCTTTTCTACTCCCCAATCAACTTCTTGAAGGTAGCCTCATCGATGCCTAGAGCCAGATATTTCATGACTGCAAAAGCATCTGCCGGTGTACCGAGGTAATAGCGATTCCGATCTTTTGGATTGAAATACCAAGCTTCTCCGTTATTATCCACATCCAGGAAAATCTTGCCCAGATGTTTGGAAGTGAAGCTAGAACTATATCCGGCTAGTCCGGGACCATTAATATTGTGATTACTGCTATGTTCTTCTCCGTCATTATATCCATCTCCATCAGTATCAGAATTCTTTGGATCAGACTTGACCAGGATCTCAAAATCATCGGGTAGACCATCTTGGTCAGTATCTGGTTTGTTGAGGTTAAGGATATATGTTGCTTTGACCTTAGACAGATCAAACTCAGTGATTCCTGTTCCCAGTTTACCAAGAATGGTATAGGCATCATTGGCAGAAGAGAGATAGTAGACTTTGGTATCCACTGGAGAGACGTAGTAGGTTTCACCGCGTGCTTTCGCACGCATGATGAATTGACCCTGGAATTGATTATACCAGTGGTTTTGATCCACTCCATAGCTATTGAGGAGACCATATGTGCTGGTGGTGGCAAAACCAATGGTTGAGGTGTCAGTGTCAACGTTGATGGTGATTCCCCCATCTTTCTTATTCACAATTCCTCCTGCACCAGCTCGCACACAGAGACCACATTGCGGTCCAGTGTTGGCTAGAGTCGGATATGCATCAGTATTTTCTTTCCAGATCTTGTTAAAATCCCAAAGCCCCATTGGTGAATTCATTTTATTGTAGAAAACTTTTTTGTCTCTGGAATCACAATCATCAACCTCTCCTTTATTCTCGATGTAGCACACAAAGATTTCACCATTAGGCCAATAACTGTTAATGATCTTGGATGGACTATTATTCGAATAGACGACACCACCAACAGAATCTTTAGTATCAGAACTAAAGCTACCGGCATTGAATGAATCTTGAATTGTTCCATTATTATTATCATGGACAAGACCTCCTCCCGTACCAACCAGCTTACCCCATTCCAAATCCTCATCTTTGACAATCAATTCTCCGGCAAAATATGAATTCTTGATTACAAAATCACTTTGACCAACCAGACCGCCAATCTCACCACCTGTAATTTTCATTAATGAATATGAATCAGAAATATTACCACTACCAATCCCGACTAGACCGCCAAGCTCATCTCCCTGTTTAGTATCACCAAAACCATTATGAGCAATAGTTCCCCGAGTCTTACATCTCTGGATATTTGTCAGCCAAGCTTGTCCAATCATTCCACCAACACGAGTATTCCCTTTGACATCTACATCCAAATCACAATTATCAAGATCAATCTGGATTGAGGATCCGAACATTCCGCCAATATTGCTTTCCGTACCATCAGATTTATAATACCCATCCTTCCAATACGCGGCATGCGTTCCCAAAATACTTCCTTCCAAAGTAATGTCCTCAATCTTGGATTTTTTGTTTTTGGAATTGATATCAATATCTCCTTCTCCATCCAATTCTGCCCCAACGATTGATCCGGCAAGGGCGCCAACTGACTTGTGCCCAATAATCTCAAAATCAAGCATCTTTACATTCCGAATACTGCCCAGATAGACAACGCTGAACAATCCAACAAAATTGGTGTCCGGACGATTAATGTAGAGATTGTTGATACTATTACAATTTCCATATAATGTTCCGGAAAAAGAGCTTGCTAAATCACTGAGATCCTCCCAATCCTCAGCTTTTCCATCAATTGGCTCAAATCCTTTACCGCCATTATCCCAAAGTGATCCGGCATTTTTTGAGTCATTCGGATTAGTTGCGGAGCAATCAATCACGCCGTCAGGTCCATCTAAATAGTAAGTTCCTTTCAAATTTGATTTAATGATAATCTGCAAATCATCACAATTCCGAATTGGTTGTCCTTGTTTTAAAGTATCATCTTTCCAGGTGTACCCATCAATACACTTAAAATCACAACTCTGTAAAGCATCATCTGACTCACGGTAGATATGGGTTTTTTTGTCACCGGCAGAAAGATCGAGCCAATCCGGGAAATCCGGCCAATTGTTTTTGTCATGCCATTCCGCATTGCCCGGCAATGGACCCTGACATCTTTCTTTCAAAGAAAAGTCTGGACAGTCATATGTATAGACATATCCATCAGAATCAACGGCTGCCAATTTGGTACCATCAGCAGAAGAAGCAATATCAAACCAATTAGATTTTCCAAGCAAAGTTTGCTCAATCCAAGTAACTCCGCTATTGACTGAAGTGTAAATAAAATCACCATATGCTACGGCTGACAATTTAATCCCATTATTGGAAGATGCAATTCCCATCCAATCTCGCTTGCCAGCAGAAATTTGTTCAGTCCAATTAACTCCACCATTAGTCGAAGTATAGATATATCCATTTTTGACAATCGCAACCAATTTCTTGCCATCGGCAGAAGAGGCAATTCCCACCCAGTCTCGCTTCTCGGAAGCAATTTGTTCAGTCCAAACATAGCCACCATTAGTTGAGGTGTAGATATAGTCATTACTGGTAATCGCTGCCAAAGTCAGACCATCAGCAGAAGATGCAATCCCAACCCAATTCTTCTTGCCTGGATTGGTTTGTTGCACCCAAGTCAGACCACTGTTTGGTGAAGTGTAAATATAGTCATTCTTGACAGTGGCAGCCAAGTTGCTGCCATCAACAGAAGAAGCAATATCAGTCCACTCACGCTTGTCCGACAAAGTTTGATCCTCCCAAGTAAGACCACTATCAGTGGAGGTGTAGATATAACTATTTCTCGCAGCTGCAGCTAACTTGGAACCATCAGCAGAAGAAGCAATGCCTTCCCAAAAATGTCTGCCAGATCCAGTTTCTTCAATCCAAGCAAAACCACTATCATGCGAGGTGTGGATATGGTCATTTCTCACAGTCGCTGCCAAGATGGACCCATCAGCAGAAGAGGCAATATTCTCCCACAAAAACTCACCGCTTGAAGTTCGCTTCACCCAAACACATTTTTCTTTTTTGTCTGTTTCCACACAAGAACCAGAACATTTGTCAATCAAAGCATTAAGATCAAATTTAATCACATTTCTCAATCCCGGATTGGTAGCAGTCTTTTCCCAAACATTGGAAAAGTTCCAAAGATTGTTTAAATAGAAATTATGGGTGTCACCTTCAAAATCAGCCTGATTTTTACTAGCACAACCATCACTACTACCATTACCGACACAACGATCCAAAATATTTGCATCTTCTGACCAAAAAACATTTTCCAAAATTGCTTGACTCGGTGCCCGATATCCAATCAATTCTCCCACGCTACCCTTTCCAGCGATCTTTCCAGTGGCATAGCTGTCCTTTATAAAAGTTCCCGCAATCATGCCACCAACCAATCCGCCAATGCTGGCATCATCAACAGAATTGACCTTGCCAATGGAATAGCTGGATAAAATCTTGGAGTTATCTAAAAGGCCAACCAATCCGCCGACATTGTCCGCACCTGTCACATCCACATCCGCATAACTATTCGTAATGGTTGAGGACTGTTGAAGTTTTCCAAATAGACCACCAGAAGACAAAATAGAACTTTTTCCATTTACAACACCTTTAGCATAACTATTTTTTACAGTCGCTCTAGCCCCATAACCAGCCAGTCCGCCTGCCCTATACCCCGATGAATACACATTAGTATTTACAAAACTATTCTCAATAGACGAATCAAGTATTGAACCACATAAACCACCAACCGATTCGCTATATCCTTTAATAGAATTAATAGCATAACTATTTCTCACAGAAGAATAGTTCAGATATCCACACAAGCCACCACTACCCTGAGATGTGGAGCTGAAACTGATTTCACTAACATCACCAAGTGTATAGCTATTGGAAATATTAACAGTATATCCACTACCAAGTAAACCGCCAACAGTACCATGACCCAAGACAGAGCCAGACGCATAACTATTGGAAATTTTAGAAGTTTTGGCATAGCCAACCAATCCACCCATCCCTTCCGCACCCTTACTTCCCATATCCTTACCATCAATGATCACTGAACTTTTAGAGTTGCTGATACTGCCATTAATTAATCGGCCGACAACTCCAGCAGAAGCATTATCCGCATGAAGAATCCCCGATGTGGTAATATTTTCCAAAACAGAATTAACTGCCATAGACACTAAAATTCCATTATTATTATACCCCCATACTTCAGCATTAATAATTTTCAGATTGCTGATCGTCGCATTTTCAATTTGATCAAATAATCCATTTCCATGTTCATTTGTTGATGCTGTGCTAGCATCATGTGATCGTTTGATATATAGATTCAAAATAGTATGGCAGTTTCCATATAATTTACCGCGAAATGGATTAATCAATTTTGGCTCTGCTTCAATTCCAATATTCCCAATCTTCAAATTATCGCCAATTGGTTCAAATCCCCTTCCCCCGTTATTCCAAACAGACCCAACATTTCTAGGATCAAGCGGATTGGTCATGGAACAGTCAATATCATTGGCCAAATAATACGTACCCTTCAAGTCATTTTTTATATTCTGTAAATCAGTACAGTTATAGATCGGGGTACCTTGTTCAATTTTAGTAAAATCCACTTGCCATTCATGGTCAGGATTACAATGAAAATCACAACTCTCTTCAATATTTTCTCCCGGTAAGTCTTGGTGATTGGCAAACTTTTCACCCTTGACCCAAGCCGGAGGATATGGAGCACTGGCCCACCAATTGGAATTATCCGGCAAAGATCCCAAACACTTTTCATCCATCACAACAATGTCTTCCAAACAAGTACCACAGGCTGAGGCAGTCGTTAACAATGGGTGGCTATTGGTTTCAGTCCAGTCATCAACAAAGTCCCACAAACCGGTGACATAGAAAGGATTGTTTTTGCCCAACAAATTATTTTTATTCGCCCCCATACAACCATTATAATGACCGTCACTAATACACTCCTCCTTACCACTTGAATCTTTAGCCCAATAACTTTCTTGAATACTTGATTTATTATCTATTTTTCCGACCAATCCACCACCGGCATATGCAGTTACTTTTCCAACAGCATAGCTACTCTTGACTGATGATTCCGAATAGACTACTCCAGCCAATCCGCCAGAGTTAGCGGCATTGCTCACCACGTCTCCAGTGGCATAGGTATTTTGAATCATGGAATTCCGTGTAACTTGACCAACCAAACCGCCAACAAAAGCCGTTCCAGTAACTGTACCGCGGGCATAACTATTTTTAATCTGTGAAGTAGATGTTTCACCCACTAAACCACCGATATAATCTGTTCCAAAAACAGACGCTTCAGAAAAGCTATTTTGAATAAAAGATTCGCCAGAATCCCCGCTTAGACCACCAGCAGAATATTTACCATTAACATCCCCCACGGTACTTACATTATTAATTTGACTACCATCCATTAAAACTCCTGCTAAAATTCCGACATAACGATATCCAGTAACACTACCTTTGATTTTTAAATTCTCAATCACGCCACCAGTCAGACCATTTACAAGCGCAAACAATCCGGTATATTCCTCGGTATTATCAGGACGATTGATATATAGATCACTGATCACATGGCAATTACCATTAAAGCTCCCCTTAAAACCCCTAGTCCCACTGCCAATCGGTGCAAATCCCTTACCTCCATTATCCCACACAGATCCGGGATTGTCAGGATCACTGGGGTTGGTAGCAGAACAATCAATGTCATTCATTAAATTATATGTTCCATTCAATGGATATTCCAACTCATTCCCTATTTTCTGCAACTCCTCACAATCTTCAATGGCAATCCCCTCCGCAGTCTCAGTAAAATCACGATACCAGGTATAGCCAGTGTTACAATGGAAATCACAGCTCTCTTCAGTGTTTTCTCCCGGTAAGTCTTGATGATTGGCAAACTTTTCACCCTTGACCCAAGTTGGCGGATATGGAGGGCCAGCCCACCACTGAGAGTTGTCTGGTAGAGTTCCCAAACAATCATCATCTGCCAAAATCTTATCTTTCTTCTCCTCAACCTTTGGTAGAGTTACAACCGGGGTCTTTACTTTTGCATCCGGAGTTTTGGGAGTGATTTTGATACGTGGAATTTTACATTCTTTCGCAGTCGGATTAGGCCCGGTAGTAGTACCAAATCCACAGGACCATTTGGTGTAGTTAATATCTGTAACCACAGATCTTTTATATATAATTCCTCTGTATTCACATTCTCCGGCAATGGTACCGCATTTATGATCATTGGTCGGAGTTGAACCAACAGCAAAAGTATTGGACAAAAATGTGAAGGCAATGAAAAACAGAGATATGGATAATATCCCGGAAATCAGCATGAGATTTCTTTTTAACATAGGGGTTTGTTTGAAGTAAATTATATATTGATTATTATATATTGATTATATTTCATATCCGTGCCAAGAGCAAACAACAAAAAACACTCCGTAACTACTGGCAAACATTATTCACGCAAGTCTGCCCAGAGGCGCAAGCTCCGCATTGTAAATATCCGGCTGAACAAAGTTTTTGGACTGCTCCGCAACGGGTAATGTTTGTTTCTTTACATTGCAATTCATTACAGATTCGGATTGATCCCTCTTGTTGTCCAAGATTGCCAAACTTGTCTTCCACAATCATCTTGAAAGCAAAGTCGGCATATGGCTGGGAAAGATTGACACTGCGTGCCACCAACTTCTTTTGATTGTCAATCGTCGTACTTTGGATCTGCAAACCAGGATCATTCAAATCACTCCAGACCCAACCGGACCAACCAGCCCAAGTACTAGGGTTGAGCGGGATAATCTGTGTTTTGTCCCAATCAATCGGGTAGAAACTCTTCACTGTGAGATAGCCCTCATATTTACCTGATTCCTGATTCAATTTACCAAAGATGATTTCCGGCGGCACGGTACTGATCTGTTGCACAAAATTATCACAACGGTAATTGGCCGGCAAATTGGTGTAATTGGTTTCAAAATTAGTGCAGAGCTTGTAGCGGATCAACTTGGGATCATAGAGATAGGCATAGGCGAAACTACCAACTGGCAAGACCGGATTATTGAAATCCGTGGCAAATGACCGGTTTTTTTCATCCCAACAAGTTTTTGGATCATATTTCTTATTTTCCGTATCATTGTCTTTACACTTGCCAAGAACATTGATCGGATCAATCGGCAGGGAATATCTCAGCGCATTACCAAACGCCCCATTCCAGCTAGACCAAACAGAAATCGTCCGATCTTTCAAATAGGTGCCATCTGGCAAAGTTGGGAATTTAGCCTCCTTTGCATAATATTCTTGCAAAGCCAGATTCACTTCATATAGATCACTGATTCTGATGACGTCTCTAGTTGTCCTGGCTTTTTGACTATTACAATATTCCGGATCCTTACAATCATCATCAACCAAGCATTCATCCTTGCTCAAGGGCAGACAAACTCCAGGAGTTGGTAAATTGGTATTGAATTTCCAATTTTTGATAATCTGCGTAAAAATATTAACCGTATCTCTTTCCGCATCTTGATTATATGAAATAATGTAAATATTGGTGTAGAGAGTATTACCATCAACATTAGCAGCACTCACATAGACTGTGCGTCCATCACGTACTGCCTGATATCCGTCAACTGTCAATTCTTGTGGGAAGCCTTCCACTTCAACATTACGTAAATACCAAGCCAAGGGAGAAATATTTTCCAAATTCGGCATCACTCGGATCGAAATCGCATCAGGAGAATTTCCGGCAGCTTGAACTGAAGAAGTGATCATCAAAATGAAACCAAAAATCAATACTGTCAAAATCAGCTTGGTTTGCAAAATTGTTTTTGTGAAATTAATCCTCATATGGTAATTATCTCATTTTATTTATAGCAATTTCATTTTAAATCTACAATAATCCCATTTTTTCAATCTCTTTCCTGGTCAAGAAACCGTTTTGTGCTCCCTGCTCTGCCAAAACCGCTGCCGCATTATGGGCAGCCAACTTTAAAGAGCGGGCAATATCTCCTTGATATAATTCCAAACCAGAAATAAATGAAGCTCCGAAACAATCTCCCAAACCAGTCGTATCTTCTTTTTTTTCAACCTTCACAATCCCCTGATGATAGTATTTGACTCCATCATAGGCATCGGCACCGTGTTCATTATTGGTCACTACCACAATCTTCGGACCCCAACTATGGATCACGTTCAAGAGATTCTTGCTGTCTGCCAAAAAATCATATGGCTTTCCGGCGTGAGTTTTGTGAGTCAAAATCAAAGAGATCGCCTCATCTTTATTCAAAGTGAGCACCTCTGTCTTTTTAAAATACTTTGACAAAGCCGGATAGCCGGCTTCAAATTGAAGTTCACCGGGATTCCAAGCAATCTTGTTTCCCTCCACGGCGAAAATCTTGTCAAAATCTCTTTTCCATTCCCCGGAAAAAGAAGTAATGAACAACCACTTGCTCTTTCGTTCAATCTTTTTGAGATCAATCTGAGAAATATTCAAAAAAGAATTGGCAGCGCGATGAGAAAAGGCCACATGCTCATTGCCTTCACCAATAATGATGAAAGAAAAACCAGACATCTTGTTTGGAATTTTTTTAATCAAACTGGTATCGACTTTGAATTTTTTCAAATTCCTGATGATATCCGCGCCACGCTGATCACTACCGCAACTGATCAAACCGGCGGTCTTTAATCCAAGTGTGGCAAAACAAGCTGCCGTATTGGCCGCCCCCCCACCAAAAGTCATATAGGTTTTTTTGATGTTTACCTTAGTACCGTAATCAAAGGCTAACAATTTGTTGCCGGATGCATTCTTGTCATTATTCAACAAATGGGCGCCTTCAACATAGAAAGTAATATCTTCCGTCGCTCCGCCAATCGTAATTACATCATACTTCATAAGCAAAACAATAGCAGAAAATAACCGCCATCTTACAGCAAGCTATTTTCTTTAATTCTATTTTTATTATAACATAAAAAAAACAAAGCAAAAAGAAGCGAGCCACGCTTCTTTTTTAAATATCTTTTAAGATCCCAAAACTTTTGAAAATATGTCTCAATTTCTATTTTTTCAAATCAGCTTGCAGATCTTTTACAATCTTTTCACTAATCAAATAAATATTGTCGCTCTGACCGGTCTTGGCATAATAATATCGAGTCACATTCTTTTTTCCATCAGGATTGTCTTGAGTTTCTTCAAGAAAATCTCCGATCATCAGAGTGCTATCAACATTTTCTCCCAGCACTTGGACAATCAAACTATTCTTTTCCAAGCCAGTGTTGGCAAAAGTTTGTTCTGGAAGACGATCGGCAGTCAAACTGAACATGACATCAATAATTTTTTGAATCTTTTCAGAATCAAGCTCGGTTATTCCCTGTTTCCAAACATTATTTATTTTTTCCATGATCAAGTTTTCCGCACCACGCTGAATCCTAATCTTGTTAATCCTTTCTTTGTTGCCAGTCTGATCTTTGAAAATAGTCATATCTCGCCAATCCGATCTGACAAACAAACCATAGACATTGCCGGGGATCATATAGGTTTGGTCGATTCCGGCCTCAGAAATATAGGTATAGTTGTAATCACGACTATTCCGGCCAATGATCATACTCCCTAGGATATCGTTTTGACCAAGAAAATTAACCCAGATGCCCTGCTCATTGTCGGTTTGAAAACGAGTCTTTCGTTCCTTGTCATTACTGGCCAAGATCAAACGTTGTCTTGAGATTTCTTGAATCTTCAAGAAGATTTCATCAATTTCGTTTTGATTAACATAGAAACCAGTGTCCGCTATCTTCCAACGAGTCTCTCCTATCACACCCTCTCTTCCCATGATTTGCTCCTTAATTAAGAGCACTTCAGCCTTGCCCGGTTGTTTGATTTCCAGCTTGTCAATTTTTTCCAAATCCAAGCCTGACAAGAAACTCAACTCTCGCTGTTGTTCAGCTTGACGAGCACTCCATGGACCACGATACAGGATTGCCAAAACCAACAAGACTAAAAAGACGGCTAACAATATAATATTTTTTCGATTCATATTTTTTTACTAAAACTTCAGATTATTGGATCGACGACGCAAATAATATCTGACAATTCCAAACGCAATCACAACAATTGTCAAACCAAACACATTCCCATATTTAATCAACTGTTTTTGAGTATCACTCAATTCTTTGATCGGGTGAATGACAATTTCTTTGGAGCGGATATTGATCAAGTCTTGATCCAAGGAAAGATAGTCAACAATATTCAAGAAGAATGATTTGTTGTATGGATATGATTGCAAGAAACCATCCATCATGAATTCACTGTCCCCAACCACAACTAAATGAGCGTCCTGGTTGAATTGCTCACTGTAAGCACTCTTGATTCCAAAGACTTCCAATGCCAGATCAGCTTGTTCTGATTCCACACTCGGATTAAACTGACTGGGATTTAGATTGAAATTCTCAGTCATTTTCCAAGCCTTGTTCGTAGTCTTGGCTAAAGAAAATACTTTTGAACCATCAAATACAGACTCTCCACTGACTGAACCGGTCCAAGGTAGAACCAGACTATCCAGTTTAGCAACAGCTGGATTGTCCTGGTTCAAGTTTTCACTCAAAACACGCACCCAAAACGGATAGTTCACGCTGAAGGTTACCATGCCCTGGTCAAAGCTGGCCACGGCATTGGACTGATCCAAAACCAATTCTTTGTTGACCTGCACGCCATATTTCATCAACCATTCATTGAGATTTGTTTTGTTTTCATAGACTTGCATATTGTAGATCCCTTCCATGTCCTGCAAAACAAAAACTGAATTGCCCTGCATCAAGAAGTTGTCCAATTTTCTCTGATCTGCATCAGAAAAAGCTCCTTGCGGATTCACTAAAATCAAAGTCTTGATTTCCGGATCAATATTTTCAACAGCAGGCAAGTTAATTTCTCTAACTTGATAGATTTGTTGCAAATCCTTCATTACCACAGTCAAGTTTTCATTAACGGGTGGCGTCTGATGACTGGTCAAAAAACCGATTGTCGGCAATTTTTCGCTGGTGAGCTTTTTGAGAATGGAAGTGAGTTGATATTCCAAGTTCTCGGCCTGCACAACCGGAATCACTTCTTGTCGATCATAGTATTCAACAGACATACCCAAATAGCCATTCACAACCTGGAACTGGTCTTTTTTCAAAACATTGAATTGAAGCTTGGGAATTTCCAAACGATAGGCATCTTCATCATTGATCTCGACCACCTCTTCCACCCGGAAATTACCAGAATAGTTGGAGTATTCATTCAAAATATCTCTGACATTCTGGCGCAAGCTTTCATATTCCTGTGGGAGATCCTTGCTGAAATACAATTTCACCTGCACCACATCATCTAAATTACGCACGACATTCTTGCTGGCACTGGAAATGGAATAGCTTTTGTTTTCCGTTAAATCAAAACGAAGAAAAAAATGATATGCAAAAAAATTTACCAAAATCACAATCCCCAATACCAAGATGATTGTGATTGCCAAATTAATCTTTTCTTTTTTTCTTGAATTAATTTTCATATTTAATATTATTAACTTTGTTTTTACTTTCTTTCTTTCTTCTTTCTTTTCTTTATTTTCTTTTTACTTTTTACTTCTTTCTCTCCAAAACCCTGACATTCAGCCAAAGGAAGAAAAAGATGAAAGAAAGATAGTAAACTAAATCCTTGGTATCAACCACCCCTCTGGCAATACTGGAAAAATGATTTCCCAAACCAATAAATTTCAAAATCTCGGCCAAGGCTCCCCCGGTATAGCCAACGACAAAATCAGCGCCGGCGATAAAGAAGATGAAGCAACCAACCAAAGCGGTGATGAAGGCAATGATTTGGTTCTTGGTCATACTGGAGATAAACATACCAAGAGCTAAATATGCTCCGCCTAAGAACAAGGCTCCTAAATATCCGCCAATCACTGGGCCCAGATCAAACTCGCCCAAGAAAGAGAGCGCAATCGGCATACTCAGACTCAAAACCAAACTGATTGCCAAAAAAACAAAGGCACCGAAAAACTTTGCCAAAATCAATTGCCAGTTGGTAATCGGCAAGGTTAACAAGAATTCAATCGTACCGGAACGTTTTTCTTCCGCCCAGAGACGCATCGTGATTGCCGGCGCCAAGAACAAGAAAATCCAAGGCAAGATCACAAAATAATAGCGCATGCTCAATTGATTGTTTAAGAAAAAAGGATTCATAAACAACCAATTGCCCACAATCAAGAAAATACCAATAAAGACATAGGCAATCGGAGAATTAAAATAAGCCATCAATTCTTTTTTGAAGAGCACGCTAATTGTTCTGACATAATGTGGTTTATTCATATAATCCTAATTACTTTCTTTGGTTAAAACTCTAAACACTTCTTCCAAACTGGTCGGTTGTTGACTAAATTCCAAAATCAACCAACCATGACCGAGAGCACATTGCGCAATCTGTTCACGCGCATCAATCCCGTCTTGTGGCTGAATTTGATATTCAAAATTTTCTGATCCTTGATTAACGATTTCAACACGCAATACTCCCGACAAATTTTGCAAAGCCTGAATCGCGTTGCCTGGCTCTCCCTTGATCTGCAAATGGTAGGCATTGGCGGAAACAGTCTTGGCCAATTCTTCCGGGCGACCTTCACCCACAATCTTTCCATGATTGATAATCATCACCCGATCACAAGTCGCCTGGGCTTCTGCTAGAATATGGGTGGAAAAAATCACGGTCTTTTCTTTACCGACTTTTTTAATCAAATCACGAATCTCAACAATCTGGTTGGGATCAAGTCCGGTGGTTGGTTCATCTAAAATCAAAATGTCGGGATTATGCATAATGGCTTGAGCTAAACCGACACGTTGACGATATCCCTTGGAAAGATCTTCAATTGATTTCCCAATCACATCTTGCAAACCGCAACTCTCAGCCACACTCTTGATGTGTGGAATTAAATTATCTTTTTCAATATCACGCGCCTCTGCCACGAATTTCAAATATTCAAACACCTTCATTTCATCGTACAAAGGAACGGTTTCCGGTAGATAGCCGATTTTTCGTCGTGCTGACAAAGAATCCTTTGCCATATCAATTCCAGCGACATAGACACTCCCCTGATCTGGTTGCCAAAAACCGGTAATGATTTTCATGGTTGTGGTTTTTCCGGCACCATTGGGACCCAAAAAGCCCAAGACCTCTCCCTGCTTCACAGTGAAGCTGATTTGGTCCAAGGCCTGGTTTTGATTAAATTTTTTGGAGATTCCTTTTACCTCAATCATATGAAAAATGAAAAACAAATAAACTTCAAATCAACATTAGTATATTATATATAATAATCAGAAAATATTTCAAGTCCAGAAAACTTGAATTAAAAATCACGAAAAAATCTCTCTACTTGAATTTGAATTCATCTAAAGTGAGTTTCTTTTCCAAAATCTGTCCTTTACGATCAATACTCATGATAATCACTTGTCCGGGGTGATAGTTCTGCACCATGTCTTGTAATTGATGATTCTTGTCCAGCTTCACATCATTAAACTTGAGGATAATATCGCCTTCCCACAAACCGGCTTTGGCGGCCGGGGAATCAGGTGCAACCGCATATTCACCATTCAAGCCCTTAATAATCAAAGCGCCTTCTTCACGTTTTAGATTATACTGTTTTTTAATCGCCTCATCAATCATCACATAGCGAACACCCAAACGTGGCCTGATAATCCGACCGGAGCTGTTCACACTGTCAATCACTGGTTTGACACTATTGATTGGAATCGCAAAACCAAGAGAATTGCCAGTTTGGTCAACTGCGACATTGACTCCTACCACCTTACCCTGCAAATTAATCAATGGGCCACCGGAATTGCCAACATTGATCTCCGCATCGGTTTGGATTACATTATCCAAGGCTTCGGTATAGCCATTACCGCCACTCGCCACCAAACTGCGACCCAGACCACTGATGATTCCCTTAGTGACACTGTTCTGATATTTGCCCAAGGAGTTACCAATCGCCATGACTGTCAGACCGATTGGTAAATCAGAGCTATCGTCCAATTCTAAATATGGCAATTTGGTTTCCCTGATTCGCAAAACCGCAAGATCATGCAAAACATCAGTGCCCACAACCTCAGCTTGATATTCTTTACCATTATTCAAAGCCACTTTGTATTGTCCGGTATTTCTGTTAGTTGCTTCCACCACATGTCTATTGGTAATGATTAATCCGTCAGTAGATACCAAGAATCCGGAACCTGCTCCAATTTTCACGGGTTCTTCACTGGTTGTTTGTTGTCCGCTTTGCACGTTAATCGTCACTCGTTTCTGCTGTTCATAGACAGCGATACTGACTACGGCTGGCATTGCCTTTTGGATGGCGCGGATAGTCGCCACCTGATCATCAAGACCGATGTCACCAGCCGAAACATTGGAAATTTCATTAAATTTCTCCAAACCAAGGAAATTAACAATTCGATCAAAGTTCAGACCGAAAAGCAAGACAAAAAGCAGAAGTAAAAAGAAAAGTTTTTTGTTTGTTTTCATATGTTTTTCTTTAGATTATTGATTTAACTATCCTTTATTTATATTTCAAATAATAAATAATCATCAATACTATATCACAATAGTACGCAAAATGACAATATTTTTTGCAAGTCATTTTGACAAATCATGATAATTATTATATGATGTTCCATATTCCAATAGAATATACATTCGGGGATCGTCTAGCGGTAGGACAGCAGGTTTTGGTCCTGTCAACGGGGGTTCGATTCCCTCTCCCCGAGCAGATATAAAAACGCCTTATTTTACGGGCGTTTTTGTGTATATTTTGGTTCGAGTCCTTGTTGGGTTGTGAGTCAAATGTGTTGCATTAGATTCTAGTCTAAAACTAGTATTTATATCATTATATATAAAGTTGACTCTTGTATCAAAAATGATATAATTAGCATATAAAAATGATACACAAAAATATTCCATTCAGCGACGTGTTCCAAAAGGGAACAAGTTCACCACAAAAAATTAAATTCAGTTATTGCAGTTTTGTAATAACTGTCGTTTAAAACAAGGCATCGAAAGCAATATGCAAAAAATGCATATTGCTAATTCTAATATATGAAAACAAACAAAAAATTACCATTGTTTTTACACAATGATAAAACTAATGAAATCTTTAAAATCGTGGTTGATTGTATTCCAAAAAATACTAAAATCTATTTGGTTGGTGGTGCTATCAGAAATGCTATTTACTACAAATATTTTAAAAAGGAATTGCCTCAAAGAGACTATGATCTCCTGTTGATCGGAGACAGAGATGGTTTTGTAAAAAATTTAAGGCAAGCAGGCTTTGCCTATGGAAAAATCAAGAGAAAATACGAAGTGGTTGTCAAAATGAAACGGATTCCAAAACCATTACATATTCACAATGATTATTTGTATTTAGACATTCATAGTTCTGCAGAAAAAACTGCCCTACAAAATTTAGCCAAGAATTCCAATTTCACTATCAATGGCTCAACCATTTCTTTGAAAAATATTTTCAAAGATGATTGGTTTGAAAAATTAATATCTTTACCCGGTTCTTTGGCAGACTTAAAAAAAAACAATTAAAATTGAACCAATTGAGTCATCCGGCCAATTTATTCGCTGCCATGAGATTCATGTTTTTAGGTTTTAAACAACCAAAACAAACTGAGGTTGATTTGTTATTAAAAAGCTTGGGAGGGATAGACAAAATACGCTATGGAAGAAATATTAAAAAATTGTTTGGCTATGTTGGCGGAGAAGAGAATGCCAGAAAATTATTGAAAAAATTAAAAATAGAACAAGACATTTTTAATCCAAAAGTTCTTGAAACATTAAAAAATAAACTATGAAGAAATACTATCGAAGAATAATCTACTTTATTTTTGCAATCTTGTTCGGCGTATTTTTCTTTATCTACGGAGGATATGATGATAGTCCTGGAGCGCAATTGATCGGATTCATTATCTTTGCTGGCGGGATTGTTGGATTAATCAAGAATAAGAAAAAATGAAGAAAGAAATTCTCAAACTCATTCATTGTCCGAGATGCCAAGGAAATCTGGATCTGCAAAATGATTTTGCAGATCATTTTGAAATCACAACCGGAAATCTCTTCTGCCAAAACTGCCAGAGCAGTTTTGTTATTAACAAAGGAATTGTTTTTCTAGATCACGACTTAACTGTAGAGGTAGAGAAAGAACGTGAAGCTCTAAAGACGGAAATTGCAGAGCAACAAAATGAGTTGGCCTACCAAAATGAAGCTTGGCTACTATCTTTTCCAAATAATGAGCAAAAAGTCATTGACGACAGAAGCGACAAAATTATGAACTTGGTCAGTGAGAATACCTTGAAATCTTTAGAAAAATTTATTCCAAGTAATAATCTCTCAATTCTGGAAATCGGATCGGGAAATTGCTGGGTCATAAACAGACTAGCCAAAAATAATTACTGTATTGCGCTTGATATGTTTGATTTGCCACCGAAAGGGCTGGAGTCTGGTAAGGTTTTCATCAAGCACCAAACATCATACTTTGAAAGAGTAATTGCGGACATGATTAAATTACCGTTTAAAGACGGTTCTTTTGATATTGTACTAATCAGCTCAGCCCTACATCATAGCTCGGATTTGTCCAGTACATTAAAAGAAATCAACCGAGTCTTAAAATCCGACGGCAAACTAATACTTCTAAATGAACCCAGCACGGGATTAATTCCGGGAGCAGAAAGAAAACAAATTGAGACAGATTTAGAAAATGGTGTAAATGAAAACCGCTATACAATCAAAGAATGGAAAAAGGCAATAAAAAAAGACGGATTCACAATAAAAATCCACCTTCCTGAAAATATCTTTGGCATTCTTCTTTACAAAAACGGTTTCTTTAAACTCATTGGAATATTCCTTTCAAGAATTCCAAAGTCTTTTTTAAATATCATCCTCTATTTAATCACGACGATTGTTTTAAAAACTTTTGACGGATTTTTCAATGCCGTTGCAATTAAAAATAGCAAAGCAAAGTAAGAGAGAAAGAAGAAAAGAAAATTATACCTTACTCAAATCAAATTCCTTGTCCAACTTAATAGCATCAACAAATTCTTTCATGTGGCTAACCAAAATTACCGCACCTTGATATTCATTGATTGCCTTGGCAATCACCGGAATATGACGGAAATTAATATGGTTGGTCGGCTCATCAAGAATCAACAAGGCTGGCTTCATTAAAACCAATCTAGCAAAAGACAATAGCCCTTTTTGTCCCTCTGATAATTCGGCTATTTTTTGTTCCATTAAATTACCAGTAATCAAAAAACTGGCAGCAACAGAACGGATATCTTGAGTTGTCATTTCTCCCACAACTACATCTTCCAATGATTTCAAAACCGTGGAATCATAATCCAACGTAGCAAAATCCTGGCTGTAATAACCGACACGGATATTGTCTGGTATTTCCGCTCCTTCATTATTTTCACTCACCAATGATCGCAAGAGCGTACTCTTGCCAATCCCGTTTGGTCCAGAAACTAACATTTTGGTACGTTTGGTCAAAACTTCATCAACCGGCTTCATAACCGGATGATGATTCTCAATCATTTTAATCGCCTTAATCTTTACCACCTCCACTGATCCGTCCAATTCTTGATTCGGAATTGTAAAATCCCTGATTGTTTTGTCATCTTTTTTTACATCAACCATATTGTCTTCCAATTCCTCTGTTTCATCTTTCAGCTTCTTAGCCAGTTTTCTCATCTTACCTCCCTTGTGAGCAAAGAAGTTTACCTTTTCCTTTCTGTCCTGGATTGTTTTTTCTAATTGAGCATTCTTTTTCTTTTCTCGCTCAATTCTATTTTGAATTTCTTCCACCACGGCATAGTAGTCACCCACGTAAGTTTCAATCTTCTTGGTATAGCTATCAAGGTATAAAACGCCCTCTGTAAAACAATTCAAAAAATCAGCATCATGAGAAATCACAATCACTGTTTTGCCGTACATCACCAAGAAGGTAATCAAGTGATCAATCCCAGCCTTATCCAAATTATTAGTCGGCTCATCAAGTAAAAGAATATCTGGGCTTTGAATTAAAGCATATGCCAAGAGCAATCTGGCCTGTTGTCCTCCGGATAACTCGCCCACCTTTCGATCCAAGGGCATTTCAAAATTAACAGCTTCCATCACTTTATGAATCATGCTCTTGATTCCTCCAGGCACAATAGTAAATGATTTGGCAAAATATTCTTCAATGGTCAAGTTAAAATTATCTCTGGTCATTACCTGTTCGGCAGTGCCAATGCTGGCATTATTAGTAATTGAAATATGACCGCTCTTGGGTTTTATTTCTCCCTTAATCAAGCCAAACAAAGTGCTCTTGCCGGCACCATTCTGACCCATCAGGGTAATCTTTGACCCTTTACGTAAACTGAAACTAGCCTCGTCCAAGAGAGGCTTTTTGTGAACATATTCAAAAGTCACTTCGTCAAATCTCAAAATTACTTCTTCTGCCATAGTCGTTGTTTAATATTATCTAAAATTATATGAAATATGCATGAAACATAACCCTTCCAGAATACTAAAAAATGACTAGGCTGTCAATGCCCAATAATATTAGTGAATCTACTGATATTGACAAAAAAACAGTTTTATGATAAATTAAGCGATATTTCATTATTTTATTAATTAATCAGATATTGGAGGATAACAATGAGATGTTCATTTAAAATCAACCCCTACAGATCAATCGAAATAATCACAGACAATGATCAAGTGCCAACCATTGCACAGGTGCAAGATGTTGTTTCGTCTCACAAATTATATCCGACATTAATACCATCCGAACAAGAGATGGAGATCATTGTCGGATTGACAAAAGCCTTTGTATCAACAACCGAATTTCATCTAGGATTAAGTCTACCAACATACGAAGATTTTGTTCATGTTGTGGATATTAATTTCATAGAAGAAAAAACGGGAGAAGCAAATCGCGGACATTATTTTAATGGCAATGCTTACATTGCACGACAAAACAATCTTGGCGAATTTGCCAGTACTGTCAGTCATGAAATCACACATCTATTTTCCAAAGAAAAATTAATTTGGAAAATAGAAAATCGTCAATTAACAATAGATTCTCATTTCGGTGGATTAAGTTTATTCCGCAATTGGATATTACTCTATAATGGGCTTGATGAAGCTGTGACTGAAATGTTTTCAAAGTACACTACTGATTATGCCATTGATGGAAATTTTATTAATCTGAATGATGAAGAAATTGGAGGATCAAGATTATTAAGTCATGCTCAAGGAGTTCACATTATTGATAGTTTATTAGACAGACGCGCTGGGAATGATGAAGATAAACGCATGGAATATGTCAATGATTTATTCAAAGCATACTTATTAGGTGATCTGGAATCAGCTCTGCAAATATTAGATGTTTCCAAATCTGAACGTAAAATTTTACGTTCCATGGAAGCCACTAAAGAATCTTTTACTCTTGCGACAAAACTGTTGGGGTTAAACAAGTCAATTTTAAAAGGCGATATTTAATAAATTAAATATCGCCTTTAAACTTTTCACAACAATTACCCAATCACAATCTTTTGACTTTTAACACCAAAAATGAGATGATTTATTTAATATTACAATCATATGACACAACAAATCGTAGTCATTCACGGTGGGACCACTTTCAAGACCAAGCAGGAATGTCTTGATTATTTGGGTACTAAACCGGTGGACAAAGAAACCTTTCAAAATACACCTGGCTGGAAAGATTGTCTAGCAAAAAATCTAGGACAAGATTTTGAGGTGTTTAATCCAACCATGCCTAACCGCGTTAATGCTGATTTTGTGGAATGGGGCGTTTGGTTTGATCGCCTAATTCCTTTTTTGGAAGACAATGTCATTTTAATCGGCCATTCCATGGGAGGAATCTTTTTAGCAAAATACTTGTCAGAAAACAATTTTCCCAAAATCATCAAAGCAACAATTCTGATTGCTCCGCCCTTCAAAGCCGAAGATATGCCAGAAGCACTGACTAATTTTGCAATTACCCAACCTTTAGACAATTTTGCCAAACAGGCCGGGAAAATATATCTCTTCCATAGCCAAGATGATCCGGTCGTCCCCTTCAGTCAATCAGAAAAATATCAACAAGCCCTACCGCAAGCAAAGTTGATTAAATTCTCAGATCGAGAACATTTCAATCAACCAGAACTACCGGAATTGCAAGAATTAATTATCATTTTAAAATAAACAAACCAACAAACATATGAAAAACAAAGCATCGCTGGTAATCGCCGGCTCAATCTTAGTTATTTTAATTCTGATTTTGATCTTGATCCGTTTTTCTTCTCCAGAAGACACTTGGATTTGCGACAACGAACAATGGGTCAGACATGGCAATCCCGATACTGCTCAGCCGATTGACGGTTGCGGGCTTCCAAAACAGGAACAACCACAAGAGCAACCAAAGCAAGAAGTACCACCAATAGTTGAGACTTTTGACTATAAAGATTTAGTCAAACTAGAATCTCCCCTACCAAATGACACGATTTCTTCACCATTAATTATTCGCGGGCAAGCACGCGGTACCTGGTTCTTTGAAGCCAGCTTTCCAATCTCTGTTGTTAATTGGGACGGTTTGATTATCGGCGAAGGTATTGCTCAAGCACAGAGTGATTGGATGACTGAAGAATTCGTACCCTTCACAGCCACAATCACTTTTGATACTCCAACCTACAAAAACAACGGAGCTCTAATTCTACAAAAAGACAATCCTTCCGGATTGCCTGCACATGATGATGCTTTAGAGATCCCCATTCTGTTTGAAGGCGCTCCCATCAATTAATTTAACCAGCGATTATCTAAATAGCTTGCGACCCTTACGTCGCAGGCTGTTTTGTAAATAGCTTCGTTCGGCAATTACGACCTGGCTACCGTTTCCGCAATCATAGACTACATTCAAAACCTTGACGTTAGCACCGTAATACCAAAGTGTAAAGACGGTTTGCAAGATTCCCAAATAATTCGGCCAAGCCAAATACCATTTTGCACCCATCGTGAAGAGAAGATAGAATTGTTTGTCCCGCCAGGCCGGAACTTTCTTGCGTCGGTCACCAGACTTGATTCTGCCAAGTGCCAAACAACGATCCAAAAAATTTTTCAATACTCCCGGAATACCAAAATTCCAAATTGGCGTCGTAATAATCACCTGATTTGCTTGTTCAATTCTATCAATCAATTTACGAGTATCACTGTCTGGGCCAGAGTCCATGGGATTGACATGACGATTTTCATTGCTGAAAAATTCAATTTGCAAATCATTCAAGTAAAACTTTTCAAATTCATATTTCTCTTGATTTCCCTCTGCCAAAAGCCAATCAACCAACAGGGCGGAATTGCCCTGTTGGTTGGAAGAAGCGTAAAGAATTGAAATAATCTTTCTTTCACTCATAGAGAGTTAAATAAACATGAAGAATTAAGTAGAAATAAAAAACAGAACGAATAAACAAAAGCGCAAACTTACAGTTTGCGCTTCAGTCTTACTGTGCCAGCTTGGTGACCAAGCTGATATCGTAATCAATATTATCCTTAATCGCCTTGTCGCCCAGTTCTTTGAAGAATTGTCCTGATCCGTAAGTCAAATCCCACTTGGTACGATCAATGGAAAACTTGGCTGTGCCAATTAATTCATTGTCAACCGCTGTGAGCAAAGCATCAAATTCAATCGAATTGGTTTTTTCCTTAATAGTCAGATCTCCAACCAACTTGTATCTGGCTGATCCGTCATTGTGATCACTCAATAATTTTGCTTCAGTAATCACGAATTTGGATTCCGGATATTTTTCAACATCAAAGAAATCCGCGCTCTTGATATGTGCAATCAACTTTTCATTATTATCAATATCACGCATGGTTGTCATGTCAACTACGAATTCTCCTCCGATTAACAAACCGTTTTCCATGACCAAATTTCCACTCTTGATATCAATCACACCCGGATGAGCATTACTGACCAACTTGGTTGAGAACCAACCAAGACGACTCTTGGCAAGATCAGCCTGGTAAGAACCTGCCGGCAAATCTTTAACCACCTGCACCACTGGCACGACATCTGTCGGAGTAGTCTCAGTCAAATCTTCTGTCGCCACTCTTCCTTGAGTGCACGCAGCTCCGGTCAAAACCAAGAAGGCCAAAACCGGCAAAATTAATAGTATTTTTTTCATACAATTAAAAATAATTAGTAAATAATCTGAACTTGTTCACAAGCCCGCTCTTTATTATATTCCACCTTAACCAAATACGCAAATCAATTTTTCTATTTCACAATGATTTGCTTTTGAAATTTCATCGCTTTCAAGCGCAAAGAATTTCCCACAACAGAAACACTGGATAACGCCATGGCCATACCAGCAAAGACCGGATTCAACATCCAACCGGTTAAGACAAAGAAAACTCCCGAGGCAAGTGGAATCCCGATGATATTATAGATAAAGGCCCAGAAAAGATTTTGTTTGATCACACGCATGGTTTTCTTGGAAAGCTCAATTGCTTGTACCAGTTTTGAAATATCGCCATGTAGCAAAGCAATACCAGCGGATTCAATTGCAATATCCGATCCGGTTGCCATCGCGATTCCCAAATCAGCTTGTGCCAAAGCCGGTGCGTCATTCACTCCATCTCCCAACATTGCCACCAGACGACCCTCGGCTTGTAGTTCCCGAATCTTCTGCACCTTGTCTCCTGGCAAAGCTCCACCCAGATATTCATCAATCCCAGCTTCTTTGGCGATTTGTTTCACAGTTACTTGATTGTCACCGGACAAGAGCAAAATTCTGATCTTTTGCTTTTTCAAATAGGCAATGGCGGATTTTGTTTCCGGTTTCAAAGTGTCAGCCAAGACAATCAGAGCTGACATTTTATTGCCGACTTCCAAAACAACGACCGTCTTGCCCTGACTCTGCAAGCTGGCGCAATCAGCATTGTCAGCTTCCACTGGCAAAGGCTTGCGCACCCTAACCAACAGACTATCAATATTGCCCTCCACTCCGACACCAGTCAAAGCTTGGAAATTTTTCACTTCCAGTATTTTTGTTTTTTTCTTTTCCGCTTCGATCATAATTGCTTTTGACAAAGGGTGTTCTGACATTTTTTCCAAACTGGCAGTAAAACTCCAGAGCAAATCTTCTGCGCGTTCCTTGTCCAAAACAATGAAGTCCGTAAGTCTTGGTTGACCAACAGTGATTGTCCCAGTCTTGTCCAAGACCACTGTGTTGATTTTGGACAGTGCTTGCAGAGCTTCAGCGTTTTTCACAAGGATTCCAAATTCCGAGGCCTTGCCCACACCGACAATAATTGCCGTTGGTGTGGCCAGGCCGAGAGCACAAGGGCAGGCAATTACCAGAATCCCCACAAAGGCAAAAATCCCGTAAGAAACAGCGGTATCAAATCCCAAATAAAACGTACCGAGCGACAGCCACAACACCAAAGTTGTCAAAGCGATGATCAAAACAGTTGGCACGAAAACAGCAGAAATTTTGTTAACCAAAGTTTCAATCGGAGCTTTGGATCCCTGCGCTTCCTCCACCATACGGATAATTGCAGACAGCATGGTATTAGATCCAATCTTTTCCGCCCGGACTTTCAAATATCCTTGTTGATTGATTGTTCCACCAATCACAGGATCATTCACCTTCTTGTCCATGGGCATGGATTCTCCACTAATCATTGATTCATCAATGGCAGATTCTCCTTCAAGCACCACAGCATCTACCGGAATCTTGGCACCCGGTTTGATGATCAACAGATCGCCAATTACTACCTGCTCAATCGGAATTTCCATTTCTATACCGGCACGCAAAACCAAGGCGCTTTTTGCTTGGAGCTCAATCAGTTTTTCAATCGCCTCTCCCGTACGCAATCTTGATCTGGCTTCCAAATATTTTCCAAGCATCACAAAACCGATCACGACAATCGTCACATCAAAGTAGGTATGCTTTGGCAAAGAAAAGTAAGTTGCAATAGTCGGGAACAAAACAATGATTGTGCTGTAAACAAAGGCAGTTAAAGTCCCAATGCCAATCAAAGTATCCATATCAGCAGTGCGATATCTTGCAAATCTGGCCACACCAACAACAAAGGGCTTGCCGGCAATCACAAAGACAAGTGTGGCCAGAATCATTCCAAAAAGATCAAAATATTCCATTGGTAGGGGCAATGGCACAATCGCAGCAAAGAAACGAGACAAAATATCCCAGATCATCAGCACAAAAACCAAGAGAGCGATTGGTAGTACGAATTCAGCCTTTGATTTCATGGCCAAGAGTTCTTGATGCTTTTCAGCCTTCCGTTCTTGCACAGCACCCAAGGTCGGATTGACTGAAGTCGAAGCAGAAATTGGAGTTATATGATTATCATTACTTGCTTTTTCTTCCTTAATCGCATATCCATATTTTTGCATCTCAAGATCAATCTCCGCAAGACTGATTTTTTCGGGATCAAAAGCAAGTTTGAGTTTTTCAGTGGCAAAATTTACATCAGCCGAATTAACACCGTCCAAACCGGAAACTTTTTTGTGGATAATCGCAGCGCAACTAGCGCAGTGCATTCCCGTAATATTTAGAGTTTTGTTTTCCATATGTTTACAAATTATACCAGTCTAATCTCCAACCCTTCAAAACAACGGAGGTGTCAGTCAAAAATTTCTCAACCGCATCAATATTGTTCAAGACTTCTGTTCGGCTAGATTTAGAACGGGTTTCCTTAGTCATCAAGATGCCAGCATCATGATGGGCAATCAAGGCGTTCAAAAAACGCAAATCAAATTTCTCGTCGTAGTCTCCCAAATTTACAACAAGTGGATCGCGCACCAAGCGAGAGTCATTGTACCAATCCTTTTTCCATTGATATAGCTCAGCAATCGCACCCGGCTCATCTGCCAAAATATTTTTAGACAAAGCTTGGATTTCTGGTCTAGCAGAGTTCTTTCCGGCCTGTTCAGCTAAAATCATGGCCGCCCGGTGATGAGCAATCATCGCATTGAGATAGCGTAAATCCAACAGTCGGTCGGCTGTCCCAAGATCCATCGTTTTGTTTTCCTTCATGCTGATCTGATATTCCGGAGTCAGATAATATCCGAAACCAAAACCGATCAACAGAGTAATAATCATCAAAGCTGATGATAGTAAGATTGATATTTTTTTCATATTAAAAGTTAATTAAGAATAAATACATTGATAATAAATTAATTGATTAAATAAACACGCCTAACCTTCCACCACAAACTTCCCCCAAACCATGCCCATGCCACAAGAAAACGGAATCTCGCCCACATCCTTGGGATTGAATTGAATAATATTTTGTCCAGGCTCCAATTCCTTGTAGATACTATATTTGTCCACCTTGATATCAGCCAAACAACCCAATCTGGCAGCAGCATCAATCACCCACTTCACTGGTACATTAGCCTTGATATACAAAACATCAGGGGTATAGCCTCGGCCATCAACAGACATATTAATAACCTGTTCTGTTATTTTTTTGTCAGCAACCGGAGTTGGTTCCACAACTTTCGGAAGATCTTTGGTTTCGACAACTTTTACGCCGGCAACAGTTTTCTCTACAGGGAGAGTACTTGGTAAAGGGCATTGTTCATTTCCGGATTCATCAGTCAAACAGTCTTTCTCAGGATTTGCCTGACTTGTTTCATCAGAAGTTTCAACTAAAGGATCATTCTGATTATTAACTTGGTCGCTAAAATCATCATTCGGTTTGACAATGAATCTCCCTCGGACCATACCCATCCCACAAGAGAAATTGAGAGTGCCAACATTCTGTGGCGTAAACTTGATAATATTTTCTCCCCTGGTCAAATTCTTGCTGATTTGCAAATCAGGCACAATGATCTGACTGGTGCAACCAGTCAAACCCGCACCGTCAATCACCCATTTTACCGGAACACCCTGTATAATTTCAAAGGTATTTGGTTGATATCCTCTGGGGGTAATCGCCATTTCCACCACCTGTTCTTGGTCTGCATTGATTTTGGCCTGTGTTCCATCAGTAGCAAGCGGTTGAGTGTTGATCCCCAAAATCGCCAAACCATTTCCAGCTGTGTACAGAGCAAAAACAATCACGATCAAACCAATCGCCAATTTGAAAACAATATTTTTCATCTGACTGAATTTAGCCGTGGCAATACCCAGCCCCAACAAAACCGGCGTGGTACCGATTGCAAAAAACAACAAAGTATATGCACCGGCCGTAAAACTACCGGAAGCCAAAGCAAAAATCTGCATACTCTGTGTAAACCCGCAAGGCAAGAAGAAACTCAAGCCTCCCAAGAGTAATGGAGCCAACGGATGTTTGGAATTTTCCAATTTTTCCCAAGTCTTCATCACTCCCTTCGGTAAATGTATTCCGACTTTAGACAAGGAAGGTGCCCAGCCGACAATATTCAATCCCAACCAAATCAGAATCACTGCCAGAATAATTGAAACCCAGGCAGTCAAATGCGGTGAAATTTGTAATCCCCCGCCAATCAAACCCAAAACTCCACCCAAGACAAAGAAAGTGATCCAACGACCAAGATGAAAAAATAGATTCGGCTTGATCACAGAATGATATGTGCCATTCCCTCTGGATTGATATTTGGCGGAGAAAGAAATCACAACAGCGCCCACCACCATTAGACAAGTGGAAAGTGAGGCAACCACTCCGACCAACAAAGCAATTCCAAAACTGATTTTGTCAGGATTGAAATGTAAAAAATCTAGAACTCCGAGATTGCCCAACAAGTGATATACCAAATACAATGCGCCAACAAGCAAGACTGCCATCAACCAATCTTGTCCAGAAGGCTTGATTTGATGAACAGCACAGGCAAGTTTGTCTTCTCCAATCCCATATCCAAGCTGTCTGATCTTTTCCAAAGCTTGTTGCAAAACAAAAGTCTGATCATGTTCAATTTCCAAAAGGCCGGTCTTGCAAGATATATTCATCTGATGCAATCCGGGCAAATCCTTGATTTCATTTTTAATCAAGGTCTCACAAGCGGTGCAAGTCATACCTTGCACCTGAAGCTTGATTTTTTGATATTCCATATATTATTTGTTAGCTAATTTGCTGACTCGTAAAATCTCTTGAGTCATTTTTTGTTTCAACTTTTGATCACTGCTTTTCAAAGCATGCGTAAAGCAAGTATTGAGGTGCGATTCCATCAAGCTTTGATGAGCAGAACGCAATAACCCAATCACAGCTAAATTCTGTTGCATGATATCCACACAGTATTTCTGATCCTCAGTCATTTTCAGTACACGGGAAAGCAATGTACTGGCCTTGCGTAGACTGATTAAGGCCTTGGTTTGATCTGTTTGCATAGTTTTAATATGAATAATAATGATTTAAAAAAGGAGATTATCAAAAGATAATAAAATAAAGATATTATCAAGATTAATTATCCACACCCCTACCTGGGGTATAGGTATATACTATCACAAGATACGCAATAAAGGCAAGACTTCTTGCAAAAACAAAATACCCTCGTCTGTCAGAACAAACGAGGGTAAAAATATATTTTATTTTTTGATATACCCGTTTTTGATATAACCGTCAAATTAATGATTGATTATAATTTATAAAATTAACAACTCCCGGGATTATACTGACGACACTTTACACCAGCCAAATCAAATAATTGACGGGCAGCCAAACACATATCAGAGTCATGATATTTGTCACTGTCATAAACAACTTCTTTAATCCCCTTCTGGATAATTGTCTTGGCGCATTCATTGCAAGGAAACAAGGTGCAATACAGGATACAACCCTTGGTATCACTATTGGAATTGTAAACAGCGTTTTCTTCAGCATGACAAACATAAGCATATTTGGTGCCCACCCAAGAACCTTGATGATCCCAACTATCCCAAGGGAGGGCATCACTGTCAATCCCGCGTGGCCAACCATTATAGCCAAGGCCAACAACGACATTATCTTGATCAATAATCACGGCGCCACTTTGCGTCTTTGGATCCTTGGAGCGTTGAGCAATAATATGAGCAATTCTCATAAAACACTCATCCCAGGAAATAAAATTTTGTCTCGGAGCATCCATATCATTACACTTTAAATATTTATATTTTCATCATATCCTCCATCTTCAGGATATCTACTCAGAAAAAAAATAGCAAGCCCCTTGGTCAATAATTTGTATTTTAAGCCGAAAAATTGTATAGTAATTATATAATAGGATATAAATAAGATCAGTAAAACTACAAATTATGTGGCTTGAATTTGCAAACATTTTGTTGGGTATTTTTGGCGACCTGGGATATTTTGGCATTGTTGCCCTAATGACTGTGGAGAGTTGCTTCCTGCCTTTTCCTTCCGAACTGGTGATGATTCCGGGAGGATATCTTGCCCATCAAGGAGAATTGAATTTTTTTCTAGTAATTATCGCCGGTACAATCGGCGCAATTTTTGGGGCCCTAATCAACTACTATTTGGCAAAATACTTGGGTAGAGTAATTATTTACAGTCTGCTTGACACCCGAATTATCAAACTTCTCATGATCAAGAAAAAAGATGTAGAAAAAAGTGAAAGACTATTCAACAAATATGGGAAGCTCTCCACATTTTTCGGAAGATTGATTCCGGCGGTACGCCAATTAATTTCCATTCCGGCTGGTTTGGCACGCATGAATCTGAGATCTTTCATTATTTGGACCGGAGCCGGCGCGTTGATTTGGAACATCTTCTTGACCGTATTGGGCTATCAATTTGGCGCCAATCAAGATCGTCTAGCTCAATATACTCACTATCTTACGATTGGTGGTATTATTCTTTTGATCCTTTTAATTATCTACATCTTTTACCACTACCATCGCAAGAGGATTAAAAAAGGATCGCTGCGACAATGCAATTAGATAAATAATAAAAATATGAGTAAAAAACAATTTTCTTTCGGGTTGATTTACATATTAATTTTTTTGATTTCCATTGCCAACGCTATTGCCGGATATATTCAGTCTTCCTATTTGGAAAAGTTCATGACCTTGAGTAATATCGGCTTGTTCTTGGCAATCATCAGTATTCTAACAATGCTTGTTGCCCTGATTCAACCCAAAGCGATTATCCGTTATACCAATTACCGTGTGAGTTTGGCACTCTCTCTCTTAATCATCATCAGCAGTATTTTTCTTTCTTTCTCCACTATTCCCTGGATAGTAATTGCCTCTTTCATTATCCGCTATCTTGGCATTATCTTTTTGTGGATCAGCTTTGATATTTTTTTGGAAAATATTTCTTCCAACCAAAAAACCGGCAGAATCCGAACTAAGTATATGACGGTGATTAATTTAGCCTGGGCAGTCTCACCAATGCTCACCGGATATATTGTCGGAGAAGCCAATGAATATCACAAGATTTTTTTGGTGAGCGCGGTCATTTTCATTCCGGTCTTTTTCTTCTTGCTTTCTCAAAGGAAAAAACTAATTACTCATGTCCGCTATCCAAAATACAGTCCACTCAAATCAATTTGGAAAATTACCAAGAACAAAGATATCCTGGCAATCTTCAATGCCAGCCTTACTCTGAATATTTTCTATGCCCTCGCCACTTTCTATATCCCCATCTACCTTCATCAAACCATCGGCCTCTCCTGGCAGTCAATTGGTGTCATCTTTACAATCATGCTCTTGCCTTTTCTGATCGTAGAAATTCCGGCCGGCTATCTAGCAGACAAGTATTTGGGCGAAAAAGAAATGTTGATTGCCGGCAATATCATCATGGCCTTTTCCGTTTTGATCATGTATCTTTTCAAAGTTGATTATGTCATCTTTTGGGCAATCATTCTCTTCCTGAGCCGGATTGGCGCTGCCCTGGCAGAGAGCATGCAGGAAAGCTATTTTTACAAAAAAATTGATGCCGAAGATGTGGATGTCATCAACCTCTTCCGTCAAAGCATTCCTCTTGGTCAGCTGATCATGGCCATCGCCGGATTCATTATCCTAAAATTTGTCGGCATTGAATATCTCTTCCTGTCCATGGCAATCATCTTCATTTTCAATATCATCAATATTGTGACGATCAGGGATACGAAGTAAAGGTTATAATCAAATAATGATATAAAAAAAGTTTAAATACAAAAAAGAGCTAACGGCTCTTTTTTGTATTTTATATTATTGCTTTTTATTCAAATTCAATCTAAAAATCCAAATCAATTACAATTCTTTTACACATGACTATACTTACTCACCGCCATTAAACTGGCCAACATATTGACGGCAGCGGCAATCAAGAATTGGAGACCGAAGATTTGCAAGAAGTTCTGATTAAAGTATTCAAGGATATTAATATCATAGCCCAAAAAGAAAGTCTGCATATATGGATGGAGCAAGCCCAAGAAAAGATAGATTACACCAATCACCACCAAAGTACTGAACAAAGTGTAGATCAAGCTGGAAATCAAGAAAGGAGTCTTCACAAACCAATTGGAAGCTCCCACCAGGCGCATAATGGCGATCTCACCACGATGGGTATAGATTGCAACCTTAACTGTATTAAAAATCACCAAGAGAGTTACAAAGATAAAGAGCGCACTCACCAAGAATCCGGCATCACTCACCTTGGTAGTGATACTGTTGATCTTGTTCAACATCTCCTTGTGATCGGCAAAATCTCTGGATTCAATGATCGGATCATCAATCTTGTTTAACTTGTTAATCAAATTATTATACTGATTAATATCCTTGGCATGAATCATTAGGCTGGGTGTAAGCGGGTTATTTTCCAATTCTTGCAAAGAAGAAATAATCTCCGCGTCATTGCGGTGCTTTTCCCGAAACTTATCCAAGGCTTCTTCTTTGGAAACATATTTCACACTCTCAACTTCTTCAATCGCACTCACCTTGTTTTTCAACGCGGCAATCTCCGCATCTTTTGCATCAGTTTTCAAATACAGACTGATATCAATCTTTTGCTTAATATTCTCCACTGTGGCTGAACTAATCACTTTTACAATCAACAGTAAATTGACGGAAAAGAGAGTTAAAATCAAAATCAAGACAGTCACCAAAGACAGCCAAACATTGCGAAAAATATCTTGGAAACTAAATTTGATAATACGCAAAATTGATACTAGCATGCTTGTAAATTAAATAATATATTTACCCCTCTTTTGATCGCTGATGACTTTCCCATCATGGAGAGTGATCACGCGCTTACCGAGTTTGTTTACCACATCTTTGTTGTGGGTCACCAAGACCACAGTGGTGCCGAAACTGTTAATCTTTTTCAATAGTTGGACAATTTCTTCAGCATTAATGGAATCTAAATTCCCTGTCGGTTCATCAGCCAGCAGAATCTTTGGTTGGTAGACCAAACTGCGCGCAATGGCTGTACGTTGTTTTTCTCCACCGGAAACTTCATGGGGATAGCGGTGCATGCGATGTTCCAAACCGACAATCTTCATCACCTTCGGAGCAATATCCATAATCCTCTTCTTTGGTTGTCCACAGACTTGCAAAGCAAAGGCGACATTTTCCAAAAGACTCTTTTTGGGTAATAGTTTGAAATCCTGAAAGATGACCGCAATCTGACGGCGCAAATATGGAATCTCTCTTTTGCTCAAATTGGTCACATCCCAACCACCAATAATGATTTTGCCCTTACTCACCTTTTCTTCTCCGGTCAAAACCTTTACCAAGGTTGTTTTCCCCGTACCGGATTGACCAACCAAAGAAACAAACTCTCCCGGTTCAATGTGAAAATCAATCTGATCCAGAGCCTTGATATCCGGTTTATATATTTTGGAAACTTTTTCCAATTTAATCATAGCTTTATATTTTATACCTGTTTTTTGTAGACAAATTTAATCAAATCATTCATGTCTGCAAAACTGTCATTCTTGTTGACGGCACCAAGCGTAACCATGAAATATTTTTTGTCATTGATTTTTACCACATTCATCAAACAATGTTTTGACTCCACCAAATAGCCGGTCTTTGATCCAATGATTTCATATTCTTGATTGCGTACCAACCAATTCGTATTCTTGATTGTATGTTTTTTCTTGGTATTCAAGGTTGTGAATTCGTATTTTGGCAGAGCGCTGATCTCGGCTTCCACACCCTTCATCACCTCTTTAGTTATTATAGCATAATCTTTGGCAGAACTCACATTCTGTTCAGACAGGCCAGTTGGCTCAACAAATTTAGTGTTCACTGTGCCCCATTCTTTCACAATTTCATTCATGCGTGTAATGAATTTGTCACGACTCATTCCACTTACTCGCACTAAACTTTCCACAGCATTATTAGCTGAACCGACCAGCGCGGAATATAGTAAATCTTTAATCAATAAAGTGTCTCCTTCTTGCAAAGATACCTTAGCCGCCTCCCAAGGTTTGACGTAGAGGTAGTTGTAATTCTCATCTTGTTTTTTGTATTCCACTGTTTTGAAAAGATTGGGATTAGTATCCAAGAATACCCGCACGGCAATTGTCTTGCTCAGGCTCGCAATTGATAGCCGTTCCTCTGAATTTTTTTCAAACAAAACATTATTATCCTGATCTATGACATAGGCGGAACGAGCCGCTACAACCGGCTGAGTGGTGGCACCGGAAACTTTGACACCTAGAACACGGCCACTGTTATCCGGAGCAATGCGCAGAGGCTCAACTTTGACATTGATCACACCGGCACCGGTCGGAGCCAATTTTGTAAAAGCAACCTTGTCCAGATCAATCACTCTTTCCGGATGTTTGGTTCTTTCCGGTCCCCAGTCATTGACAGTGATATCAACAAATTTCCCACTCTCTACTGCTGTTACTCGCAAAATCGATCCCTTGGGGAAATCCGGTGAAGCTCCACAATCACAACCCTTGTAGGCATACCAACTAGCCTTACCCTTGGTCATGATTCCAGTATTGGCCAAGACGGCAACGCGAGCAAAAGACAATTTAATTGAAGCCTTGATCCGATTTTCCGCAGGATAGTCAACTGTAGGTAAAGGTTTCCAAGTCTGACTATTACGATCATGGAAATAGACTTGGTAGACAGCATTTTCTTTGGGACTATATTTAATATCCAATTGTAAATCTTGTCCCGGCAGATATGCTGTCTTGTTTCTGAAATCAAATTGAAAAATATTACTGGCCAATTCCAAATTCCAAGGAATCTGCATTGATTCACCAACCTTGATCATTTCAATATCAGTCGGAGCGGAAACGGATTGCGCTGGAACAATCACCTTGAATTCGTCATCAAAAACAGACAAAGTTTCAAAAGCCTTGGAGGAAGTGCCGTCCAAACTGCGCACGGCAACTTGATTTGGTATTGCCTGAGTAGTTGTTTGTTTAGAGGAAATAACCGGAGTAGTCTGTTGAGTTTGTGCTTGGACACGTGCGGTTACTGCCATTGTTTGCGATTTGAACTGACCTCGTCCGGTTCCGGCAGCCAAAGCCTGTCCGGCAAAAAGAAAAGAAATCAAAACAAAAAAAACAGTAATTGATTTAACAAATTTCAACAAAAAAATATTCATATCTAAATTTTTAATGATTAATAATTACTTTGAGATTACTGATTGTCATTTTTAAAGAAATAACCAACCCAACGATCAATATTATTTCTTAACCCAATTTTATCCACAGGTTCTGGCATTCGTGGAGGTTGCGCATGCTCTTCTGCCTGTTTGGTCTCATCTTGAACCACCACCACCTTTTCACCTTCTCTTTTAAGCCCCAGGTTTAACCTGGCCTGCTCTTCCACAAATTGCTCTGATTCCAGATAATCAATCATTTTCTGGAAATCAGAATTCTTGGCCTCAGCTTTTTCAACTTCCATTTTCAAAGCCTGGATCTCCTCATTGATCCGCTTCTTCTGTTGAAGATTGACAATCATTGGTCGCAAAATCACAAACAAAATCACCAAGCAGACCAAAGTGAGGAAGATCTGACTGGTAAAAAACCTTAATAATATGCTTTTTTCTCGATTGAGCATAATCATTTATTATTTTATCATTATAGCAAAAAATATTAAAAGGGAGAAATCAAAAAAAGGAAATAGAAAGAAAAGAATTAAGAATAGAAAAAAAGCTAAAAACAAAACCAGCCCTCTTGCGAGGACTGGTTCTGCGTTTTCCCTGGTGAGCTAACTTAAATCATTTAGATTTAAGATTAAGACACCACGGTAGTATTATAACAGATAATAAAATTATGTCAAATCAATATATGATATCTATTGCAAGCTTTTAAAATACTTTTTAAAAGCTGAGAACTCCTCTTTGATATAAAAATGTTCTTCCTTAAAATTAAATTTTTTAGGATTAAGCCATTGATAATTACTATGTTCATCTGATAATTTAATTTTACCAGATAAATATTCTGCTTCGTAAACGACTATAAATAAATTAAAGAATAAACTAATACAAATCAATTACTATTTAACTTGCCAATCAACTATTCCGGTTCCAGACCAATGTCCGAATGAGGTCAGATCAAATTTCGGCATCGTAATATCACGCCATATTTTCAACATATTCCACAATCGAATATCATCAAAAATAATGATCGGAGGATTATTAAAATTAATCAATCTAAAATTATCAAGAATCATTTTTTCCAACTTACCGTCTTTACTTGCATCCACAAAAATCAAATCCGCGCTTTCTAATAATTCTCTATATTTCAATACGGTTTCCACTTGATTTAAATCATCAATACATTGTTCTAATTTTCCATCAATAAAATCCTCTTCAATTAAACATTTTTTAGGATAATCTTGCCACTTAATAAGATCAAAAGTCGTAATCTTGGCGTCCTCATTCAAATATTTTTTAATCGCTAAAGCGGATAATCCGGTGGCCGTGCCGATTTCAATTACTACCTTTGGTTGCAAAACTCTGGTGATTGAGGATAAAAGACGATAATGTTCACCCGGCCAAAGATTAATATACTGTTCAACATGATCAGCACGCGACCCAAGCTCTTCCAAAGAAACATTTTTGATATCCAGCAAAACTTTTCCGACCAAATCAACCAATCGATCAGAAACAAAATTAGGATGATCGTCTGCAGAAAAAAGTAAACTCAATTCAATGTGTCGTGCCTTGACCTGACTGAATAAATTGATCAAAAATTGAATAACAAGACCATTGTATTTATTGATAATCATGAAAGATGCTTTATTAATCTTAACATTTCTACTCCTTGATTCCGTCCAAATTCACATCATAGAGAATTTCGTCGGCAATCAAACGATAACTCAAAATTTCTTCTGGCTTGAACCAAAGTGCAATTTCTTTTTCCGCATCTTCAGTTGATCCGGAGGCATGAATCAAATTACGTACTGCTCGTCCGTCAGTATCAGCCAAAGAGTAAGTATCAAGAGTATAGTCACCACGGATTGTGCCCACATCAGAAGTTAAAGGTTCGGTTCCGCCGGTAATTTTTCTAACCAAATCAACAGCTTGATTACCTTGCCAAACCATGGCGATAATCGGACCGGAACTCAAATACTTGACCAATCCCTTCAGAACAAAATCTCCATTTTCTTTGTTGGTTGCAAAAGGAGATTGCAAACCTTTCTTTTCATAGGAAGCACGCGCTTTGGCACCCAAGTTTTCCACCCAAGCATCTCCACCAACCTCATAATAATGTTTATAAGCCTGATCTTCGGTTGGAATGACAATTTTCAAAGCCAACAATTTCAAACCGACCTGTTCATAGCGCTTAATGACCTCGCCGATCAAACTGCGTTGCACGCCATCCGGCTTGATTGCCACAAAAGTCATTTGTTTTTTTGCATCTGCCATATTTTTCTTATTCTTTAATTAATCAATTAACAATTATCAATGTTTTTTAATAATTGTGGTTATTATAACAAAAAATCATAAAATGTCAAAAGCTTGAGAGACTCTGCCCATCACTCTCAATCGTAATCGTTCCTTGTTGGTCGGTTCGCAAAATCAAGACTTCCTGACGCTCTAAACGGCGCACAATGCGTTGGCTGGGATGATTAAATGAATTATCAGCTCCCACGGAGATAATCGCCTCTTGCGGGCTCACTGCTTGCAAAAAAGCCTCTGTCGTGGCATTGTCTGACCCATGATGACCGACTTTCAAGATATTGGCAGATAAATCAAGCTTGGCAAGCAACAAGGCCTCTTCTACTTCCTCTTCCGCATCACCCATTAATAAAAAACTTGTTTGACCATATTTCAATTTCAAAACAATCGAAGTGTTATTCAGATTATTTATATCCTGATCAACAAAGTTCTGATTAGGGTAGAGAAAGTCCAAAGCAAGATCGTCAACCATGACTATCTGTCTCTGGCCTATAATCCTGACCGGAATCTTTTGGTCCTGAATCAATTTCAACCACTCCAAATATCTTGGTGAATTATGAACCGCATCAGTCATGATGATTTGCTTGACTTGATAGCGCTGTAAAACCTGAACCAGTCCGAACAAATGATCGTCATGCGGGTGAGTCAAAACAACCAAGTCAATTTCTCGGCTCGTCCAAGGCAGTTGTTCTCCAAGTCTTTGCAAAATTGAATCATCTGGTCCCCCGTCAATCAAAATCCGGTTATGACCCGGTGTTTCAATCAAGATCGCGTCTCCCTGTCCCACGTCAAAAAAATGAACTTGGAGATTTTCCTGATTTGATATTTGCAAAAACACAACCAAACCGATCGGAATGATTAACAACAAGAGCCAAATCTTTTTGAATTTCAACATTAAATCTAGGTTAATTATTTTATAGACAATATTTAATCTTTAACCAGTATACCTTTATTATAATCCAAAAGACACTTAAAAATAAGTGTCTTTTGAATAATGATTAAATCCTAATTCTGATTTAAAGATTCTGGTTTAAAGTGGCAACCAAGGTATTCTTCATTTGAACACCAACAAAGCTTTCCACAACTTCTCCATTTCGGAAAACCAAGATGGTTGGAATACTCATTACATTGTAATTAGCAGCAGTTTCCTGAGCCTCTTCAGTATTTAATTTGCCAACCACTGCCTTCTCAGCCATTTCCTCAGCAACTTCGTCAATGATTGGACCCTGCATTTTGCAAGGACCGCACCAGGTTGCAAAAAAATCAACCAACACTGGTTTTTCTTTAGAAGCTTCAATCACTTCTTGCTGAAAATTAGCATCTGTAAAATTATTAGTCATATTGTTTCCTCTTAGTAAATTAACGTAATCTCATCAAATAACGCCTTTCTATTACGCTATTTAATCATATTTCTTTCATATCATAGCACATCAAGAAAATGGGTCAAGTCAATGTTCTGAAAAAATGCCGCGCTCAGATTTAACTGGCCGCGGCATATCTTTGATATACAACCCATAGCGGGTGCTCTTGAAAAGCAATGATATCTTTACAATATCGTTTGCTGTTTATAATCTTAATGACTTGTTTTTCCAATTCCTGATCAAATACTTCTTTGCAAAAATCTTTTTCGCAATTATTAAAGTATTGTCGATGAAGATCTTCGTAAAAGAATGGATTATGTGTTTCAGCTTCATAGGTTCCGTTCAGAGCCAATTCCGCCTGGTGGATAAAATTCTCCAATTCCTTGTGATGATCATCACACAGCATTAATGTAATTACATTTTTACCGCCATTACCAAAATTCCGCTTGGGGTAAATATGATGTTTTTGCAATTTCCAGTGCGTCTTCAGCAAAAGTTGCTTACACCTGACACATTCTCCAATATTTGCCACGTGTTTCCCTTTCTTTGTTCAAAAACTTACAAAAAGGCTTAATGTTTACACTTCCGATCTTGCACCTCCTTAATCAGAAGTTTGATTAGTTAAAAAGAGCTGTTAATTATATAATCATCATACCTTAAAAATTTAAAAAGCAAAATATTGACAAACCGGCCAAGTCTTGCTATATTAAGGATAACAAATCACATATTTGTTTTTTTATTGAAAAACATAATAAATAAGGAAAAATATGGCACATAAAAAGGCTGGTGGATCATCTAGATTAGGCCGAGATAGCGCTGGACGTCGTTTGGGCGTGAAAGTTAATGATGGACAAGAAGCAAAGGCTGGTTCAATCATTATCAGACAGCGTGGCACTAAGTATCACCCAGGAAAGAACGTAAAAATTGGCAAAGATGACACTCTCTACGCAAAGGAACCGGGTGTTGTAAAATTCTCTAATAAGAAACTCAAAAAGTTGGATGGTAAATTAAAATCTTCCAAAATCGTGAGTGTTATTAAAGAAAAGAAATAAACGCTAAACAAAAAACAGGATATTTCAAATTATCCTGTTTTTTGTTTTTTCTTTTAATTTCATTACTATTCTTTTTTTCTTTCTCTTTTCCTTCTTTACTAAAAAGTATAATCATGCGGCAAAGGTGGTGGGCTTTCCCGGTCAATCAAATCAGGAAATTCTGTGGTCGGTGGTGGAGGAAGAATCTCATCAATTGACTGCTCATTAATTTTTTCAGCTTCATTTTTGACATTCTGTGCACAGGCTCTGACAAACTCCACAAACAATGGATGCGGGTCAAGCGGACGAGAAATATATTCAGGGTGGAATTGAGTCCCAACGAAAAATGGATGATCAGTGATTTCAATCGCTTCCACAATCTGTCCGTCCGGAGAAGTCCCAGCAATCGTCATTCCCTTTTCCTGGAACAATTCCCGATATTTGTTGTTAAACTCATAGCGATGACGGTGACGTTCCGAAACTTCCGGCTGATTCTTGTCCATCGCCTCATATGCCCTGGAAAAATGTGTACCCGGAATAATCCGACAAGGCCAACCACCCAAACGAATTGTGCCTCCATATTGTTTCTTGGCCAAGAGTTCTTTTTGTTCCGGCATAATATGAATCACTGGATCCGGAGTATATGGATCAGCTTCTTGAGTATTGGCGTCTTTCAATCCGACCACATTTCGTCCAAATTCAATCACGGCCATCTGCATTCCATAGCAAAGTCCAAAGTAAGGTAATTTATGCTCACGACAATATTGAATGGCTTTGATTTTTCCTTCTGCCCCACGTGAACCCCAGCCCTGTGGAACAATAATTCCATCATACTGACTCAACTCTTCCGCACCCCGCTCTTCAATCTCTTCAGCATTTAACCAACTCAAGACCGGTTTCACATGATTATATGCACCAGCATGCTTAATCGCCTCAATTACGCTGATATATGAATCAGACAAACAAAAATCTCCGGTTGTGAAGTATTTACCAACAATCCCGATTTTCACCTCTTTGGTCGCTGATTTCAAGTTGTTCACCATTCCTTCCCAATCAGACAGATTGTTGGATAATGGTTGCAAACCAAATTTTTCCAAAATTCTCTCACCCAATTTGTCCTTGGCAAAATTCAAAGGAATTTCATAGATATATTCAATGTCCGGAGCGGAGATCACATCTTCGCGAGCAATATTGCAGAATAGCCCAATTTTCTTGCGCCTTGGTTCGTCAATATCAACTCTGGCCCGAGCGACAATGAAATCAGGTTGGATTCCGGCACTATTCAAACTGCGGACAGCATGCTGAGTTGGCTTGGTCTTCATTTCTCCAATCTTGCTAGGAATCGGTAAATAACTCACCATCACGAACAAAACATCACGAGGATTTTCCAATTTGAGATAACGAGCGGCTTCCAAAAATGGCAGGTTTTCATATTCCCCGATTGTTCCGCCGATTTCCACAATCATAATTTCGGCACCGGTTTTGGCAATCGCCTTTTTCATGCGACTGCGGATCTCCATTGGAATATGCGGAATCACTTGAACGCACTTGCCTTGATATTCCAAATTACGTTCCCGTTGAATCACACTCTGGTAGACACGTCCGGTGGTCATGTAATTTTCACGGTAAATATTTTTGTTCAAGAATCGTTCATAGTTGCCAATATCCTGATCAGTCTCATCGCCATCTTCAGTCACAAAAACCTCACCATGCTCAATCGGATTCATTGTGCCGGCATCAACATTGATATATGGGTCAACCTTCACGGCACTGACATTGTAGCCATGCGCTGTGAGTAATCGACCGATTGAAGCCACAGTCACGCCTTTACCCACGCCGGACATTACTCCGCCGACCACAAAGATATATTTAGTTCTTTTCTCCTCCTTCTGAACTTCTTCGTTCATATGTAATATTTAAAAATAATTAAAAATTCAACAGATTAAAATAAAAATTCATTAACTCCTGACCATAAAACATAGTGATCGCCGTGGCAATGGTCAAGAAAGTGCCGAAAGGCAATTTGGAACCGAATTTTTTCTTGCCAGCAAGCATTAATCCCAAACCAACAATCGCTCCCAAGAAATATGCCAAAAACAGAGCAACTAAAATATGGGGCCAGCCCAAAGCTAGACCCATCAGTAATCCTAAGCGAATGTCTCCCCCTCCGATCCACTTACCACCTGACACTATAAATTGTAAAAGGAAGAATCCTGCTCCTATTATAGCAGATAGCAATAATCCTGGCCAAGGCATTCCTAGCCATAAATTAAGGATTAAAACAATGGCCGCCGCCGGCAAACTCACCTTATCCACAATAATGTACCAACGTAAGTCCATAATGAAAATCATGGTCAAACTGGACAACAAAAACCAATCACGCAAGATTGTAACGACAAAATGAATATCACGTAAAACGTCAAGATTGTTCACAAGATAGCCGGTGTGATAATAGAAAGAAAAAAAGAATAAACCGGCAGTGATAAGCTCCACCAACGGATACTGCCAAGAGATTTTCTGATGGCAAGAACGACATCGAGCACGCAAGATAATAAAACTCAAAATCGGTAAATTGTCATACCAATGAATTTTGGCGCTACACTTAGGGCAACGCGATCGACCACCAATCGTGTCCTTTTTGTGAAAACGCCAAGCCAGACAATTTAAGAAACTGCCGATCACCAAGCCGACAAGAATGATAATGATTGAAACAAAAAGCATGGGATTAAATTAAAATATTTAAACTAGAAAATTATATAACTATCTAAAGACATTATACTTGATAATATGCCAAATTGCAGCCAGACCGTCTTTCCAATTGATTTTCTTACCCTCTTCATATGTTCTTCCGTTGTAGGCAATCCCGACTTCATAGATACGCAATTTCTGTTTGGCAACCTGAGCAGTGATTTCCGGTTCGATCCCAAAACGTTTGGCAGTGAGCCTATCTTTGAAACTATCCAAAGCTTTTTTGTTAAAAACCTTGTAACAGGTTTCCATATCAGTCAAATTGATATTGGTCAATAAATTGGAAAAAGTGGTCAAAAACTTGTTACCCAAATAATGCCAGAAAAACAAAACTCGCTTAGCTTCACTGCCCATAAATCTAGAGCCATAGACGACATCGGCATCGCCCCTGACAATCGGCTCAATCAATCTTGGATATTCTTGCGGATCATATTCCAAATCAGCATCTTGAATCAAAATAATATCACCACTCGCCTTTTGAAAACCAACTCGCACTGCAGAACCCTTGCCTTGATTATTATCTTGCAAAACAACAATTAAGTTATTCTGATCTGACAGGCTCTGATTCAATGAATTCTGGCCTAATGAATATTGTTTTAATTCATTCAAAATATCTCTGGTTCCATCAGTGGAGCAATCATCTACAATAATAATTTCTTTTTCAATCACATTATCAAGATTATTGATATCATTATCAAAACTGACAGACTCAATCCGCTCTAAAATCGTCTTAATCGTGTCTTTTTCATTAAAGACCGGGATAATGATACTTAGTTTCATTGTTCTTTCTTTTTCCCTCCTTGATTAATTATATTTCATTATTTTCATTATTTTTCTTAGGATCAAATTTCAACAGTCTGGCCGTCAAAAATACTGAGATTGGGACAAACAGCATGATATTTCTAGAAACTGCGGTATGGTTGATCACAAATTCATATAATCCGGTAAATAAATACAATATTGTAAAACCAAAAGAAACAATAATTACAAAAAGATAACCCCATAATAATTCTTTTTGTCTCCATATCACTTTAATATAAATCAATAAAAAAGTAAAAAATACAATCCACCAGATATTCCAATTGTTGGCCACAAATAAGCTGTCCAAAAATGGGCCGAAAATTTCCGGGTGCCAACCAAAGGCAGGCGCAATATTTGATAGTCCGAGTCCATATTTAATCAAGAAAAATCCCCAGAATATATTTGGCAAAATCAACCCCAAGACAAAGATCCCTAATTGTTTCCAACCGACCGAATACTTCATTAAACGTTTTTGCAATAGCACTCCAAGAATAACGGCGCCGGCGGCAATCGCAAAAATAATTGCATCCAATTTAACTAAAAATGCGACTCCGAAAAATAATCCAATCCAAAATAACATTTTTTTCTCTTTATCAACTTCTGATAAACTATTATCTTTATTTTGTCTCAATCTCTCAATCCATTTAAACAAAAAGATGAATCCAATCAATTCATAATAACTCAATGGTAAATCAGAATAAGGATTTGAAGAGTGGTAGAAGAACAGGGGCATTGATGATAATAAAAAAGTAAAAAGCAAGGCATAGAAACGATTAATATAATCCCGCAAGAATGAATAAATCAAGAGTAAAACACTGGCAAAAAAAATAAAGAAAATCAAATTAATCGCCAATTCGTTAAAATCTTTTAATACAAAAGCTGACCAATATTGCAGCAAAGAAGAATGCCAGGGATAATTATTATGCCAATAACCACCAAGATAATAAAAACTTTCCGGATTAGAATTTACAACATTGTCATAAAATAAAATTTTAGCACGCAAAGTCCAAACTGCTAAACTATCGTAAGCAATGATTGGTCTGGCCAAACAATTTGATAAAGAAAATATCAGTTGCAAAAAAATCAAAATCACCAATAAAATTTCTTTTAATTTCAATGACTTTATCTTTGATATTTTTTCAAACTTAAATCCATATTTTTTGTAATATAAAAATAAGAGCAATGAGTTTTCAATAATAAATAAAGCAAAAATCCAATTTCCCACAGACAGCTTGCAGATAAATAAAAATATAAAAAGCTGAATTGTTACAAATAAACTTCCGATTCCGAAAGACAGTGACAAGGCTTTTAACCAGCCTAAAACAGCTTCACGCAAAAAAAGTCTAATTAATAAATATCCCGGTAAAAAAGCAGAAATCAGAAAAAGAAAAAATTTAAATGCAATCATATTTTTTTGTCTAACTATCTAAATATAAAAATAAATTATTTTTTTGCTATGACCCTTAATGCTCAAAAACAGCCAGTTGGTTAAACCCCAATTGAAATTTTCTATATTTTTTTACAACAAATCCTGTTTTTTTTGCCAAATCATACAATTCTCTCTTTCCCCAATAATGTTTGTGTTCCGCAATATTTTGCCGATCAAGAACTCCAATCCATGCCAAAAATTCCAAAATCGGCTTAGCCATTTTAGTTGGAGTTGTTAAAAATATTCTACCGTCTTTATTTAAGACTGTCTTAAATTTAGAAAAAATCTTATAAACTTCTTCGACCACAATATGCTCAACCACTGCCAAACATAAAATTGTGTCCGCGTGAGCGCAATCCATCATAGAATGATCATAATTAACAACCTGATATTCGTTATTAATTAATTCACCCAACTCCCCCTCATTACCACCAAAATCAAGGACACTACCAATCAAATAAGATCTCACCATTTTAAAACGGTAATTTTGCAAAAATTTTTCCAAAAAAATTGCGGTGTTAATCATAAATATTATCGCTATCATTATTTAATTCTTTTAAAAATCACACGATTGCCATCAAGTATTTTCACAAGGTCATATGCTCCCAAATCAATGTAATCCTCTTCCTCTATTCGGTAAAGATGCTTATCATTATAAAAATATCCATCCTGAGAGAAATATAACACAATATAATCAATCTTGTCCAAAATAATAGATGGTTTGTAATTTGGGTATGTATTGTAATAAAAATAAGGATTTAAAGCAAAGGGAATAATATAATAAACAAAAGAACCTCTAGGAATTGCTGTTTCTACTTCAAGTAAAAAATTCAAAATGTCATAATAAGTGTAATCAGTTCCCTGGCTCCTCTCAAAATTATAAACTCGGTTTAAACGTTTTTGCTCTATGGACAAATCGCTTACTTTAAAGTTATCAGCAACATCATACCAATTATTATAAAAAGGATTTAAAAAAGAGATTAGCCAACAAAATATTACAATCCAAATAAGCGGTCTAAAACCAAATTGCAAAAAATATCTACGAACAAGCAAGAAAACAATTACTAAAATTAAAAATAAGATACCAATAATCAAAATAAAAGAATAATCATGAATGAACCAAGAATTGATAAAAAAAATTGAGTTAAAAGTTTCTTGCTGAGGAGAAAAAAACCACATAAACTATTCTTTAATTTTTTTTAAAATCGCCATCCGATTACCAATCAGTTGATACATTTCATAATGACCACGCAAATCCTTATTTCCATTAGCGCCAATCTGATACAGAGCTTTGCCCTCTAGGATATATTGGTCTGATGACAAATAAAATAATAAATATTCAGCCTCATCAATAGTTCTGACTAATTTATATTTTGTTTCCAAAGGATAATTCATATAGACGTCTGATCCTGACATGGAAATCAATTTAACAGATGCCCCAGCATCTATTGATTTAAAGACTTTCTCCAAGAAGAAAGAAATGCCACAAAAAAATCCTCCCAGACGCTGATTAAAATCCATTGTACAAAGACGCACCATTTTCTTCTCTGCCACCGATTTACTCATAATTTCAAAATTTTCTGAAAAATCATAAACACGGTTATAATATTCATTCATTAACATTGGCAACCAACATAAAATCATAACAAAAATCAACCACTTCTTAAAATCAAATTTTTTAAAAAACAGAAATAAGACTAATACTAAAAATACAAAAATTGCTCCCAAAGGCAACATTAATGGCAATGATTTATAATAAATAGAGCCAATAAGATTAATGGAGCTGAATATTTCCAATTGTCTAAAAAGAAGTAGCATGATTACTGATTAAATTAATAAAAAAATATTTAATAAAAACTATTCATTTTTTATTATCTTAAAAACAAGATATGGCCAACGAACGCTCTTCATTAATAACGTTCTGAACCAACCATAGTGTTTTAAATAAAAATAATTTTGTGATTGATAATACAAATGCTTGCGTTGATTAAATTTTTGTAAACTTTTACCTCCAAGATGAACTATTGAAATCGATGGCAAAACAGCGATCTTAAAATCTAGATCGTGAACAGTTTTGCATAAATCAATATCCTCAAAATACATAAAATAATGATCATCAAAACCGCCTGATCTTTCAAATAATTCTTTAGAAATAATCAACGCCGCGCCACTCACCCATTCCGTTTCCAACCAACTATCTTTCGGCTTATACCAATTATTATCCTTCTTAATAGATGTGATAATCGTCGGAAACCGTCCATGGGCATATTGTTGATCTTGACCATCGGGTAATAATAACATTGGAGCAAGAACGCCAATGTTTTCATTATTCTCTAAACAATCAAATAATTTGGGAATAATATTCTCCGTAATCAAAGTATCGCTGTTCAGAAAAAAAAGATATTTACCTTGGGCCTGCTTCACTGCCAAATTATTAGCCCCACCGAATCCAAAGTTTTTATCACTACTGATTACTTGCACTTTGCCAGTAAACTTTTGCTTCAACATTTCAATACTACCATCGGTTGAAGCATTATCAATAACAATGACTTCAAATTCTCCAACCAAATAATCAAAAATTGATTGTAAGCAATCATTAAGTAATTCTTTAGTATTAAAACTGACAATAATAATGGAAAAAATCATAAGGTCTACTCAATTTTAAATAAATATAATTTACGATAACACTTACCAAAATTTAATAATTTTCTCATGGGAATTAATAATAAAAATAAATAATAAATACTATTTAAAATTATATTTTTACTAAATCTACATTTCATAAACAATTTTCTCAAATAAATATTCAATAAACTAATTTCATTAATTTTTGATACTTTTCTGCCAGATTGTTTTATCGCTTCTATAACATAATCTTCGATCTCACTCTCAACAGGTAATCCATAGTGTAAATGCTCACTCAAAAATTTATCTTTGCATTTTTGTGTTTTTTCAAAAAATTCATTTAAATAAAAATCATGTTGTAATGCAGCCTGACCATAAGGAACAACTATTAGAATGAATTGTTTGGAAACACGGGCTATTTCTTTAATAAAATTTCTTCTTTTTTCAGAAGATATATGTTCCAAATTATCAACACTAAGAACTAAATCAAATTGTTGATCAAAAAATGGAAAATGATCTCCATTAATTTTTATTTTTTCCAGCCATTGATTACTTTGTTCTGAAAAAATAATATCTACACCAATAATTTTTTTCTTTAAATATGTTGTCATGCCAAAATCACCCGAACCGACTTCCAATATGCTTAAAGACGTCAAAGCTCTTTGCTTCAAAAGATCTATTACAGGTAAATATCGCAATGCTATATCAGTAGAATATTCGCCGATAATTTTTTGTTTAATTTTTTTCAATATATTTTTAAACATAATTATTATTTTCAATTTTGTATTTTCATTTTTTTTTCAATTATCAACCTATCCTTGGCATGCCCCCAAGCCAATTGCCAGCCAATTTTTCCATCCAGAAAACCACGCAATAATATAAATCGATATAAAAAAACTGCAATCGGAGCAATAATAATTTTCCAAAATGATGTTTTTCTTCCAGCCTTAACGCGATCCATGGCAGACATGGTTGTCCATGTGTCAGATCTAGCAAACGCCTCCTGCAAATCCGCACTACTTTTGTGCAAAATATAATTAATTAATTCAATTCGACTTGGATATATCAAGACTTCATGTACTAAATTTTTCCAAAAACATTTTTGACGATTATATAATCTTGTCTGCAAATCTTGCCAGGGAGACAATCCCCCGCCACTCAACCACTTACCGGCAACAAAATTTTTTCTAGGTAATGCAGCCGCCACAAAATCACGAGATCGCACAATTTCCATTATTTCTAAAATTAATTCTGGCGTTACACGCTCATCAGCATCAAGATGCAAAACTAAATCATTCTTAGCTTGAGATGTTCCAAAATTTCTTTGTTCAGAAAAACTTACAAGCTTATGCTGAAAAATTTTTTGTGTATATTTCCGTGCGATATCTAAAGTATGATCCGCGCTTAAGTCATCAATAATAATAACTTCTCCAAAATTACTTACCGACAAAAGACATTCTTCAATTTTTTTTTCCTCATTTTTTGTCAAAATAATAACAGAAATATCTTTTAATTTTTTATCCTCAACATCATAATCCTTTTTTTGAAAAACTAAACGAATAATGCCCATACACTCTGGAATAAATTTTGCCAATATTTTTTGAAAATAATTTTTTTGATTTCCCAAATGGTTAAATTTCTGATAGCTAATTTCTCTTAATCCCATTTTAACTAAATATTTTTTTAAAGTAATCGGATCTAATAAACAGGTTGCATCATTATCCGGAAAAATATAATCTTTACTTGGCTCACGATATTTAAATTCTATATTTTTGCTAATTCTATTTTTCAATAATAACAAAAAATTATAAAATAACAGAATTATTAAAGCGGCGATGTTTTTTTTGCCATCAAAAGTCATTCCTTTATAACGAAACATGCCATTAATAGCGTGATGCGGGCTCAAAAGATTGGGAGAATCAATAATTAACAAGCCTCCAGGACGCAATATCCTAATCATCTCATTTAAGCTTGCTGGCAAATTAACTAAATGTTCTAAAGTATTATATGATGACACAACATCAAAATAATTATCATCAAAAGGCATATTATCCATATCAGAGCAAACAAAATCTAAATTAGGATAATTTGATTTAGCGTATTCTATAAATCTATGACAACCATCAAGCCCTGCTACTTGATGACCTAAATGAGACAAAAATAAAGAAGATTGACCAGTGCCACATCCAACATCTAAAATCAAAGACCTATCAGAGACATGGTAACTCACGAATTTTAAATATTCATCAAAATAATTTTTGTCAGCATTAGATAAAATATTAAAATAAATATCAGAATTATTATAAAATTGTCTTTGTTCTTTCTGCATATAAAATAAAAATGGCATTACAAACCAATGCATGAAAAATAATTATTTCAAATTAGACAATAGATCTTTAATTTTCTGATTATCAGGATCAAATTTAATTGCCTGGAAAGCATATTCTTTTGCTTTTTTTATATCACCTTTTTCCCTATAAAGCAAGGCTAGGGAAAAACTCCATTCCGAGCCCTTAGGCTCTTGCTCTAGCCCCAATAGATTGTATTCTATTGTCTTGTCAATCTGACCTAATTTATAATACGAATCAGCCAAGCTCTTATAAACACGTGGCTGCTTTGGATCTAATTCTAAAGATTTTTGATAATATATTATTGCTGAGCTATAATCCTGCTTACTGATATAACAAGTGGCAATTAATTCATTAAAGTACGAGATTTGACTGACTACCCGATTACGATGCCCTCCAACAAAACCAGGAGTGTTTAAATCCGGCGCCATTGCAATACCCTGTTTAAAAATTTCGATTGCCTTATCATAATCCTTCGCCCACATTTTCATTCGACCGTAATCTTGATAATCAACAGTAATGTATGGAGAAATGGCAATTAATTTTTTATAGCTCTCCTCGGCTTTTTGATATGAAATATTTCCAGTAATACTTCCGAAAACAGAATAAGCATGTGCTGTATTTAATAAACTATAATATTCATATTCTTTTGGATCCAATAAATCAATGGCATTAAGCACGTTTTCTATTATAATCATTTTATCTGACTGCAAAGTCACAGAATCAAAACAATTAACATTAAAATGTATAAACTGGCTCTTGTAGAAATTAGAGAATGGGAAAGCAAACATCATTTCCTGTGTATTTTTAATCATTCCGGCACAATCATGACGATTTTCCGCACGCTTAGCTTGTAAATAATATCGATCGGCGATTAAATCATTAATTGTAAAACTATAATAAACAAAACCCAAAAAAACAAACAAGAAAAAACACATCAAATATCGAAAATTCATACTAGTTTTAGAAACATCATAATATTTTTCCTCGCTTTTACCAACAATAAACCATAACAATGCTAAATATAAATATAAATAAATATAATGCGTCGTCAACGGAAAGCCGAATAGATTAGTTGTAAAATAAATAACGATTATTGTAATTAAAGATACAACCAGCCAATATTTTTTATCCTTCTTTCTAATATTTTGTTTCAAATAACGCCCACTAATTACTAAAATATACCCACTGAACAACAGAATAAAAACTAACCCAACAAAACCAAATTGCAAGAGAGTGTCAAGAATAATATTATGAGCGCGATCAGGGAAAGCATTTAATTGTTCAAGTAATCCCCAATCCCTTTGATAACGACGGACGAACACAGACTCTTGGCAATCAATTCCACAACCAACAGTGTTTCTCCATACACTACGCTCTTTCATTTCATCAATTGACGCATTCCAATATTTAAATCTCACTGTAGACGAACTGCTTGTCTCAGAAAAATTCAAAGAACTAATCACCCGGTCAACATACTTAATGCCTGTTTTAAAATTAGCAACTGTTGATAAATTTGAAAAAATTAAAATACTACTAATAACCAATAATAACAATAATCCGATTAAAGTTTTCTTATATTCATTTACTAACAAAAATAAAATAATAAAAACAACAATGCCCGCAAGAAGTCCTAAACTAGCGCCACGACTATAGGTCAAAACCAAAGCTGTTAATTGCACCGCCAAAGCAAACCCGATAAATAACCGCATCCCCCACTGCTTGGCAATAAATATTAAATAATACACGGAAATTGGAATAACCATCACTAAATAATATCCCAAAAAATTTGGTTGACCAAGACTAGAAAAAATTCTGTTATCCGGGCCTATCCAACGTAATGGATCCCAACCGCAAGCCTGCACAAGGCCATATACGCAAACCACTAAGGCTGATGAAATGGCAATAAAAATAATTTTCTTAATTTGTTTAAGCTGATGTAAATTTATAATCAACATCAAGAAAAATAATAAATAGTAAAAATAACTCAAGAATCCCTGATGACGAGCATAATTACCAAAAAGACTCCATTGTGGATGAATCGAAAAAATTACACCGAAGATATAGGCAACTAATAATAATAACCAAAATAATAAAATATTTTTTTTGAAATTATATTCAAATTTTCCAACCAAGCTTACTTTTAATAAATACAACACTAAAATAATTGAGACCGTGGCTCTAAAAAGAACCAATTTGTTCAATTCAAAAGTGTTAAAATTTCCTTGAAAAAAAGCAAACAAAATTGGTGTCAAAAAAATAGTGGCATAAATTAAATACTTAATGCCAAAATCGCACCAAGCAATAATTTTCTTTTTTGTTATATTTATTTTATTCATAATCGTAAAAAAATACAGATCATTAAAAAGCACGCTTGCAAAATGATCTGTATTTTAATAAATAGTCTAAATTCTGTTAGTGGGCTGCACAACTATTTACCACGCTTGTTTGTTCATTAATACTAGCAGGGGTAGCGCAACTTGTTCCAGCATTTACAGTACCGGTTGCTCCACCTAGACAGTATTGCAGGGAATATGAGGTACCGTTAGTATCCATGTTATAAAAATAACTTACTCCGGTGGTACCCGGGCAACCACCATCTCCATAAGGTGTTGGGTTTGTTGGAATCTTCGCCATGTAAGTTGTGCCGTTATAAGCGATTGTGAATCCCTGGGTTACCTGAATAGATGTTGGGTAGCTATTAGCATCATTATAATACAGCTCTAATGCTGTTTGAATCTGTTTAATATCAGAAAGCCTTCTGGCGTCACGTGCCTTCATACGGGCATTGCCCAAAGCGACAGTAGCGAGAGTGGCTAAGACACCGATAATCACAATGACAACCAACAATTCAATCAAGGTAAAACCTTTTTGTTGTTTAATCATTTTTCCACCCCCTCTCATAGTTGTTTTGTTTGCAAACATACAATTTTATTTTTAAATTAATTTTTAAATATATATTAAATGAAATAATCTGTGAAAGATAATTTTTTAATTATCCACAGACCCGCCTCTTTTTCATATTCCTATTATCATTATACTCCTTTCAAAAAAACAGTGCAAGAAAAAATGTCAACTATTCTACGGCTAAAACTGGGAGGTCAAATTATACATTGGCAAAATGATTGCCGCAGCCATGAAACCGACAATTACTGCCATTAATATAATTATAACAGGTTCTAATAAAATCAACAAGTTGTCCAAAATGTTTTGCAGTTCTTTGTCATAAAAATCAGCGATTTTTTCAAGGACAAAGTCCAATTTTCCTGTTTTTTCTCCAATTGCCATCATGCGGGAAACCATCACCGGCACTTCCGAACTATGTGCAAAGACTCCGGAAATTGACTTACCTTCTTCCACCTCAATAATCGTCTGACTGATCAAATCTTTGTAAACCGAGTTATTCACAATTCCCCGAGAAACCTTCAAGCTGTTTGAGACCGTAATTCCTCCGACCAACAAAGTCCCCATGGATCTGGTAAAGTAAATCACAGACATCAATCTAATAATTTTTCCAACAATCGGTACTTTCAAAACAATATGATCAAGTTGTCTTTTCCCCCAAGGTTGCTTAGCATAGGCACGGGCAATTAAGACAGCACTAAATACCACCGCAGCGGCAATCCACCAATAATTCACAAGAAAATCAGAAGTGGCAATTAACAATTTAGTCATGATTGGCAACTCACCCCCAACTTCTTCAAAAATACTGATCAATTTTGGCACCACAAAGATCATCATCAAGACACCGACAATGATCATCGCCGAAACCACGATTGCCGGATACATCAAAGCACCCTTCACTTTCTTTTTGATATCATAGATACGCTCTTCCTCGGTTGCCAAATAATTCAATGATTCATCCAATTTACCAGACTTTTCTCCGGACCGAATCACGCTCACATGAAAGGGAGAGAATACCCGTTTCTGTTTAACCAGAGCATCTGAAAGACGATCACCGCTATCCACATCATTGGAGATTTCAGTGAGCACGGTTTTCAAAACAGAGTTACTCACCTGCTCGGCCAAGATTCTCAAAGACTGGATCAAAGTGATATTGGAAGAAACCAAGACAGAGAACTGTCTGAAAAAAATCACCAAATCCTTGGTTTTCACACGACTAAAAAGATATGAAAAATATTTTTCCAAAACTTTTGTGGAAAGCACTTTCTGAATGGAAATAATCTGATATCCTTTACTGGACAGCATCATTTCTGCCTGATCCTCATTCACCGCCTCAATCGTGCCAGTTTCTTTCTCATATTCCTTGTTTACTACTTTGAATTTGAAAAATGCCATATATTATGTCTTGATTACTCTCATCACTTCCTCCAAACTGGTCATGCCCTGCAAGACCTTAATTAAACCATCTTGCTCCAAAGTTGTAAACATCTGATCAGTCACCAATTCTTCCTTGGTAACATTTCCCTTCTTGTTCAAAATTGCATTTTTCACAAACTCCGTCCCATCCAAAACTTCCGCAATCGCCACACGTCCACGATATCCGGATTTGTTACAACGCGGACAACCAACCTTGTCAAAGATTTTTACTTCAGTGCCAATACTGTAATTTGGCAAAAGTCTTTTGAAAGTGGCTTCCGGAATCTTGGTAATTTTGTCTCGCACCTCTGCCAAAACATCTCCCTCTAAAGTTCTTTCTTTTTTACAATGTTCACATAGCTTTCTGGTCAAACGTTGCGCCACCACCATTTCCATAACTGAGGCCAACAAGAATGATTCCACACCCATATCCAGTAAACGCGGGATTGCACCAATCGCGCTGTTGGTGTGCAAAGTAGACAGGACAAGGTGACCAGTCAAAGCGGCGTGAATTGCCAATTCAGCAGTTTCATTATCACGGATTTCTCCAACCATCATAATATCCGGATCTTGACGCAAGAGAGATCGCAAACCGGTCGCAAATGAAAAGCCGATTTTTGGTCTGATTTGCGATTGATTGATGCCTTCAATGAAATATTCAACCGGATCTTCCAAAGTCACAATATTCACTCCCTCCTGGTTGACCATGTGCAAAACTGAATACAAAGTAGTAGTTTTACCAGATCCAGTCGGTCCGGAGACTAGCAGAATACCGCCCGTCTTCTTGATATTCTTGTTGATAATCTCCAAATTATTACCCATGAAACCAAGATCTTCCAATTTCACAACCCCTTTGGAAGTATCCAAAACACGCATTACCACCTTTTCTTCGCCCATCAACGGCAAAACAGAAACACGGAAGTCCACATTATTATTATTGACTACCAAACGAATACGTCCGTCTTGCGGTACGCGCGTTTCGTCCAATTTCAACTTGGACAAAACTTTGATACGTGCCACCATGCTTTCATGAACATTTTTCGGCAAAGTCAAATAACTATGCAAAATACCGTCAACCCGGAAACGGACTCTGGTTTCATCAGTCATTGGTTCAATATGAATATCGCTGGCTCCGTCTTCCACCGCGTGTTTGATGATTGTAGAAACAATCTTAGCTACTGGAGCATTCTTCACGATTTCATCAAAATTTTCTTCTTCCCCACCTTTTTTGACATTACCGGCTTCTTCTTTGTCCTCGGCCGCTTTGGTTTTCAAAGCACTGGAAATTTCTTTACTGAATTGCTTATATTGCTTGAAGACATTACGGAAACTGGCATCGGAAATCAAATAATATTCCACCTTGAAATTATTCTTGGTTGAAAAGAAATCCAAAGCCTCAATTGCTCTGAAATCATCAGGATTAGTGATTCCAATACTGAGTTGGTTACCTTCTTTTTTAAAGCAAATCACCTTGTAGTTGTCAGCCACTTCGGAAGGGAGACTGTTCAGAGCATCTTCTTCAACTTTAGAATCATAGAGGTTGGCATAGGGTAAATTTAGATATTCTGCCTTGAATTCAATGAATTTTTCCGCCTCAACCAACCCCCCATTCACAACCAGACGTTCCAAATCATTTTTGCCAAGTAACAATTCTTCTGACAAACTTTTAGCATCATCAGCTGTAATTGCATTTTTACTGATTAAAAAATCCAACAACTTTTGTTGTTTAATCACTGTTTTGGATTTAAGATTATCTTTTGGTGGCATATTTATTTTAATTTTTGTTTCTAAATTTCAAATCAATACTTATTGTTTAAAACGGGGCGAAAGGATTGCCATATCTGGCCATTAATTTTAATTGAGCCAATTCATCAATACTCAAATCCTCCTCGGTCAAACCACTGGTTTTTTCTTTCAACGGAATTTCTTTCAATTCTTTGAATTTTTCAGTTTCCAAAATTGAAGCATCAAAATCTTTGGTCAAATCCTTTTTTTGAATCGGTAAGGTATTTGATGACATTCCTTCATATTTATCAGCAATCATCTTATTATAGTAAAAAATTCCAGCCAAAATCACAATAATCACTAACAAGAAAATGACTCTGATAATTATTTTTTTTTGCTTACTTGTAATCATAGTGATTTCAACTTATTTCAATTGATAGGTTAATAATTCCAAATGAGCCGTATTGTCGGCCGGATTATATTGCAAATTCTCCACATCCATGATCCGTAAATTGATTTCAATAATCTTCAGAATCTTGATCAAGTCGTCATAGGTAATATCCTTTAAATCAAATGAGGTGCGGATCACTTCCAAATCCTTAAATAAATTACCGCGTTGTTTACTGCCAGCCAAATTACGTAACTCACTCTTGGGCAATAGTTCCACCTCCATCGTGTCAATAAATGACTTGTCAGTATAGGCAATGGCATTATTAAAGAATTCATCCTTATTTCTGATATTCTTGATCTTCTGTTTGTCAGCGATTGACTCCATTTCCCGGAACAAATCTTCTTTACTGTTATTAGAAGACAAAATCTTGTTAACCTTGGCTTTGTCCTCCTCAGTGATATTGTTAAACAATTTTTTTAAGTCAGTAATTTCATTAAAATAGCTCAAACGCTCCAAATACTCATTTTGACGCATCGTCAATTCTTCTCCACTGTAAATTGAATTATATTTGGGGCGCAACACAAAAGTATAGGTAGCGTAGAGCACACCAAGCACCACTAAAATCGTAATTACAAAAAAATAATTATAAACAATTGCCAAAAATTGTTGCGTTGCCGCATCATTTTTTTTACTCTTCTCTTTCTTCAGTTTTTTGTCTTTTTCTTGCTCCTCTGGCATATTGATTTTAATCAGTTAGTTTTAGAAAAATTTTACGATCAACACTCAAACTCATGATGAACTTCTTGTTCCCACTCACCGCCTCGGTTTCAATTGCTTCAGTCTTGGAAGCCTCTTTGGTAATCACACTGCCATCAGCCGCAGTTTTTGCGCCCTGGGTATCCACACTGGTCACTTGGTCATTCATTTGCATCAACTTGAGTTGACGATAAATTGAATCAAAATCTTTGGCCACAGACTTAACCTCATAACTACCGCTCAAATCTCCGCTAAACTCTTCATAATAAACAGTCTTCAAAGTATAGTCTTCCAAAAACTTGAAAAATTCAGACCAATAGATATGGTTGTCAAGAATAAAGCTCACTAACGACAAACGATCACTAAAAGCCAAGATTTCATCAATCTTCGGCTGTTCTCTGACAATTTGATTATTAATATTATCAAGATTGTCAAAAACGCCTTGATTATCCTGCTTTTTTTGATTGTCCCAAATAATCAATCCCCCGTAAACCGTTGCGGAAAACAAAATTGCGAAAAAAACATATAAAATCAAAGCTAGGATCTTTCTCTGCCAATTGAAAAACATGAATTGCTGATCCTTGATCAAATTGGCCTTGATAATATTATAAGCATGCCAAGGGCGCTCTTCCACATCAGAGCGCTCTCTGTCTTTGGCCAATTTCATGCGCTCTTCCAAAAACTTCTGCGTAGCCTTAACCTTACTGTCATGCGTTTCTGGCACTTTTGAAGGAGGCATTTCTGGCAAATCTACTGGCTGAGTCGCCTTCTTTTCAGGTTCTGGCTTTTGTTCAGGTTTTGGTTGTTCTTGTGGTTCTGAGATTTTATCCAAATTCACATTTTTCAATTCCGGAATCACAAGCTTTTTTGGTCTTGAAAAAATAGAATGATGCGGTTTTTCTTCAACCACTTCAACTTTCTTTTCTTCTGGTTTTTTCTCTATCTCCTTTTTTGGTTTTTGTTGAAAAAGCTGTTTGAGCCAAGCAAATAATCCGGCTTTTTTTTCTTTGATCTTGAAATTATGATCAATCATTTCCGGTTCAGCTTTTTTTGGTTTCTTGTCTTCATGCTTGATTTCAATCGCCTGTTCAAAACCAAATCCATCATCATTGAAGTTTTCCAAAAAGTTAATCTTTTGATCACCGTTGTCTGGTTTAGCTTTCTGTTGAATCAAATGATTAACAGAACGATCCAGATTTAATTCGGTCCGCCGACGCTCATCTATCTTTTCCCGATCACTCTGCTGAGACAACAATTCTTGATCTTTCAGGTCCAGAGCTTTTTTCTTAGCCATTTTTTCGCGCTTCTCCCGTTCTTTAGCTAATTTTTCTTTTTCTCGCAATCTTTGTTTTTCAATATTGATAATATCATCACGGACTTCTTTGCCATGTTTTTTGCTACCAAACAAAAACTTGGTAAAATCGCCAATCAAATCAGCAAAACTAGCCACTTTTTTCACAGTGCCCTGTTTTTCTTCTTGAGGATTTTGTTCTTCAAGATCGTAATTTTTTGGGATTTGTTGTTTTTCCAACATGATTTTTCAAATTATTCTTTGTCAAATTCCCGCATCGCCAAACCGATTGCCACAGACATTCTCGGACCAACTTCACGCAAGACCGGTCGCAATTCCATTGGGTAGGCAATCCTAAACCAAGGATCACCGACCACGACATTCATCTTCAAGATATTTGACAAATATTCCGGCAAACCGGTCAACAAGGCCGTACCGCCGGTCAAAATAATCTTTTCAATAGTTACATTTTCTTTTTCACTGAATACTTCCAAAATATATTTAGCTTCATTCAAAATCGGAGAAATCGCATCAATAATCATTTTTGGCAATCCCGTACCGTCATCAGTCAGGTCTTTTTTGAATTGTTCAGCCTGATCCAAATCAATATTCAAACTCTTGCCGATTGCCTTAGTGATTGCCAAACCACCAACGTCAATACTGCGACTCAAAACCGGTACACCCTTGTCAATCACAAAAATATTGGTGGCACTGGCTCCGGATTGAACAATCATCGTTGTTGCCTTGTCATTTCCCAACAAGGAACGGATCAAACCAAAGACTTCTGTTTCCAGACTAATTAAACCATATTTCAAGTTTTTGAAGGTATAGACATAGCTCTTGATTAAATTCTTTGGCGCACCAGTGATCAAAATCTTGTTGCTGGCTGGTGACGCTGGCTCTTTTTTGGAAGTGATTTTCAAAGCAGAGTTCTCTTGGGCAACTGGTCCATGATCGCCGATTCTTTGCCAATCCAAAACAATATCATTCAAAGGCAAAGGAATCACTTTTTTTGCTTCCCATTGTACGGCTGAATCCAAATCTTTTTTACTTAATTTCCCAGCCAAATGAATGATTGAAGAAAAAACCGTAAAAGTCGGTAAAGAAGCAATTACATTACGGACTGAAGAAACATCGGCCTTGTCAGCCACACCCTCAATGATCTCAGAAGTTTGTTTAATATTCAACTTGTTGACATTGGTCAGGTCATTGGCGATGCGACTGCTATAGCCATAGGTGACCAAGACCACTTTGTTTTTATATTCTTTTAATTCCACAAGTTTGATACTGGAAGTGCCGATATCCACACCCAGATAACTAGTAGACGAAGCGGACTTGAGAAAATTCATATGGAGTAGTTAGAAAATTATTTTGCAGAAAAATCCTATCTATTATATAATGATAGATATAAAACTCTGATCTAGATTATTACCTATTTCAACATATTCAAATTATAACACAAAAAGAAAGGAAACAAAACTCACAGGCTAAATATATTATAACACGAAAACAATTTAACACAAAATAAAATATGCCAAGAATCAACTTCAAAAAATTACTCATCATTGCCGGATTTGTCATCGTTGTCATCCTACTTGGCTACCTGATTTACAAGATGTTTTTTGCCAGCACCAAGACAGAAGAACCAATTTCAACCGAGACAACAACCATCACCGAACCAGCCGGACAATTACCAGAAGCGCAAGAAAATACTGGTGTGATTGTCGACGACTTTGCTCAACAAGGAACGCTGGATGTCGGCTCAGAAATCATTGCCCAAACAGATACCAGTGTTCAACAAGCTGATCGCCTCGGACTTTCCAAAACCGCCAACAGCATCAACCCGACTATTTCCGATGATGGTTCTGGCGTGCAATTCTACAACAAAAGAGACAGTAAATTCTACCGCCTTGATGAGAGCGGAGAAGTGACAGAGCTCACTGAAAAAAAATTCTACAATGTTTCCGAGGTAACCTGGTCACCGGACAAAGACAAGGCCATCATGGAATACCCTGACAAAAACAAGATTATCTACAATTTCACAACCCAGGAACAAATCAACCTACCCAGCCACTGGGAAGATTTTGACTTTTCACCAGATGGCGAACAAATTGTTTTCAAGAGTATGGGATTGGATACTGACAACCGTTGGTTGGCAGTGATGAACAGTGATGGTACTCGCGCCCAACAAGTTGAGAGTATTGGCATCAATGCTGAGAAAGTAATCCCCTCCTGGTCACCAAACAATCAGATTATCGCGATGATGTCCGAAGGTGCCAGTTTGGACACGAAAAACATCTACTTCATCGGCTTGAATGGGGAAAACTTCCGCATGACCACAACTGCCGGAAGAGGATTTGAACCACTCTGGTCCCCGCAAGGAGACAAACTTCTTTACAGTGTCTATTCCAGTACTAATGACTACAAACCACAACTCTGGACAGTTGATGCTCAGGGTGATAATATTGGAGCAAATCGCCTCCCAATTGATCTGGAAACTTGGGCAAACAAATGCACCTTTGTGAGTAATGATCAACTCTACTGTGCCGTACCAAAAGAACTGGAAGAAGGCGCTGGCATGTTTCCCTTCCTAGCTGCCGAAACCTCAGATGATCTCTACAAGATTGATATCAAATATGGTACCAAGACTTTGGTTAGCAACAAAATTGACTTCCCAATGAACAATCTCCTGGTAACCAAAGACGAAAATCAAATCTTCTTTACCGACAACTACGGACAACTGCACAAAATCACTTTGACTAAGTAAAAAAGAAAAAAAGAAAAGAAGAAAATAAAAAGATAGAAAAATAAAAAAAACAAGATAAATACAAAGGAGAAAAAACAAGAATATGGCTGACAAGATAAGTACAATTTACGTTTGTTCTCAATGCGACGCCCAGTCTCCCAAGTGGAGCGGGCGTTGTTTGGAATGCGGAGCTTGGGGCAGTTTGAAACAAACCATTGTTAATCTGACCGCCAACAAAAATAGTCTTCCTGAAGCAGAGCCGGCCATTATTCAAAATCTAGATCAACCGGGCGGTCTGCAAGTCAGACGCATGATGACTAATATTCAAGAAATCGATCGTGTCTTTGGACAGGGTATCGTAGTTGGATCGCTCACGCTCTTGGGTGGAGAACCGGGAATCGGTAAATCAACATTAGTGGCACAAATTGCCGATAGTCTGGACAAAACAATTATGTATGTCAGCGGAGAAGAATCGCTTAACCAAGTGAAGCTAAGATTAGAAAGACTGAATTGCAAGATGGACAAAATCAAGTTTGTCGGTGAAACCAATATTGAAAAAATTGTCAGTGCAATTCAAACTCTGAATCCAGCATTAGTAATCATTGACTCAATTCAAACCGTACATTCCAGAGATCTACCCTCGGAAAGTGGCAGTGTGGCACAAATCCGCGCCTGTGCTGTTAAACTATTGGAAGTGGCAAAGCACGACAATATTTCCACAATCGTGATTGGGCATATTACCAAGGACGGTAGTTTAGCCGGACCAAAATCCTTGGAACATATTGTTGATACTGTCCTCTATCTAGAAACCGATCCTTCCAACAGCTATCGCTTCTTGCGTTCCACTAAGAATAGATTCGGCTCAACACACGAATTAGGCGTCTTTGAAATGACCAGTCAAGGTTTGAAAGAAGTTAAAAATCCTACGGAAATATTTTTAGAACAAAATACCAAGGCCATTACCGGTTCTGTCATCTCTTGCATTATTGAGGGTACCAGACCATTTCTCACTGAAATTCAGGCACTGGTCAGTAAAACTGTCTTTGGCTACCCGCAACGCAAGAGTTCGGGCTTTGATTTGAACCGACTCCAAGTCTTGGCAGCCGTAATCAGTAAGCGTACGAAAATAAATCTCACTACTCAAGATATTATTCTCAATGTCGTGGGTGGATTAAAGATTAATGATCCGAGCATTGATTTGGCAATTTGCGGAGCCGTGATCTCCTCGCATTTGAACAAGGCACTGGATCAAAAAACAATTATTCTCGGCGAAGTTGGCCTGGGCGGTGAAGTTCGCCCGGTCGGTAATCTTCAGCATAGATTGAGTGAAGCCTCCAATCTCGGTTTCACCACCGCCATCATTCCCAAGACAAGCATCAAAGCAAACAAAATTGAAACACACCAAATCACCAGCTTGAATGATTTGATTGGATTGTTAGAGTAAAAAATATATCAACTATCTTCCTCGCAAATTGGCATAGGCAAAATTGAAGGCTAGAAAATAACTATGCCAGATTTTTGCTGTAGAATTATATTCATTTTTCCCGATAAAATAGTCAGTCCAAGATTCTCTTGCCAACAAAATTTCTTTGAGGCGATGATTATTGTTTTTGGGATCAGCCACAGTCAAATCAAACAATTCCAAAGATCGCTCAAAAGAAGCTTGTGCATATGCCTCATTATCTTTCTCTCGCCAATTCAAAGCACGGATCACCTCACTGCCGATATTCGCCATTTGCGTGATCAGATCAAAATCAAACCATTTTCCATTAGCATATTCCTGATGTTGATATTTTTTATTTTTTTGTTTTTTCATATAAATCAAAAACGAAATACTATACCTTACGTCTTTGTTTATCTCTCCACTCCTCTATTTCTTTATGATTCCCAGACAAAAGTACTTCCGGAACTTTGTATTCTTTTTTACCGACTTCAAATACTTCCGGCTTAGTATACTGTGGATATTCCAATACTCCTGGTTCACTATGTGATTCATCTTCACTGCTATAATCATTACCCAAGACGCCTGGTAAGAGCCTGGTGATTGAATCAGTGATAATCGCCGCACCCAATTCTCCACCGGTAAGCACATAATCACCAATGGAAATTTCCTCATCAATGAATTCTTTAATACGTTCATCCACACCTTCATAGCGCCCGCAAATCATGATCACCTCATCAAGTTTACTATATTCTTTGGCTAATTGTTGATTCCAAGTTTTACCCTTGGCAGAAAGCAAAATGATCTTTCTGTTTTTTTCTGTCGGACTGAAAACTTGTTTTAGTCTTGATAGTAACCCCGTCTTAGTGACAGCTTTGATTGCATCATATAAAGGCTCAATCTTCATGACCATGCCGGCACCGCCACCGTAGGGAGTGTCATCAACCGTGTGATGCCTGTCGGATGTCCATTTTCTAAGATCATGCATCTTGATGTTGATTAACTGATTTTTTTGTGCTCGCCTAATAATACTTTCTTCAAAATAGCTTTGCAACATGTTTGGAAAAATTGTAATAATCTGAAAATTCATATTGGTTAATTATTATTAAATATTTTATTTTTATTCTTTCTTTTTTTCTTTTTTTCTTTTTTTATTCCTCTCTTTTAGTATATCTTGTTTGATTTAGAAAAACAAAAAACCACGGGTTGTGGTTTTTTGTAATTTTATATCTTTGTGTAAGTTTTCACTTAGATCTTCAATTCGTCAACAGCGGAAGTATCAATGTCTACGGTAGGCATATCGTTCCTTTCTCCTCTGTTATCATCTCGATCTTCTCTGCGTGGAGGCCTCTGGCTTCCTTCTGGTTCGTAAATCTTCAAGTTTACGCGTGCATTGTTCTTAGCACCAACAATCTTCAACAAAGTGCGGATTGCCTGAGCAGTTTGACCTCTGCGTCCGATCACATAGCCCATGTCGGCTGGATCAATCTTGAGGGTCAAAAGGACTCCCATTTCATCTACGGTTCTGTCTACCTGAACTTTGTCAGGAGCTCCAACAATAGATTTCACCAACATTTCAAGAAATGCCTGGTCTGAGTGTTGCTCTGTCATAGTGTTCGTGTTTCTCAAATTAGACTTGTACAGACTAACCGGAAAACTTAGCTTATTAATTTACTTAAACTAGCCTTAGCTGGCTATTAAATATAGTATCCTAAATCCTGATGATTGTCAATAATCTCTGTAATTGGGTTTTTTCACATTAAAGTAATAGGCTAAAGCGCCGAGAATGTTGAAAAAAAGAATAATCATGATCCATTTTGCCTGACCATGGAAATCTCTTTTCAGACAATCAATCAGCATGGAAACACAGAAAATTCCAAAAACCAAAGCAACCACAAAGGACATCACGATAATTACCGCAAATTCCCAGGCCGGAATTTTTGTAGCCTGCACCATCAGATTAAAATCAATTGGTGAAAAAAGAGATTGCATATATTATTTCATTATTCTAAAAACATAGATCATGGTTTGCCAGCAAATCACGAAGCCGATCAAAAAACCAACAACAAAACTTGTCATGATGATTTTGACCTGTCGATTAGTGATTTTAGTCATCTGAATATTCCAACTTCTCATATTTTTCTTTATTATATCAAATCAAAGGGCAACTGTAAAACAGTTGCCCTGAATATCAAGATAATTTCTTGTTGCTATGAAATAAAGACAGTTTCTCTTCCGGCATTCTAGTATAAGCTGTGCAATTATTCGGATAGCTGTCCGCTTTGTGATTATTGACGCGGAGAACAGATTGACCGAAGATAGAAGCATGAATCGCACAATCATACTTGCAAGCCAATTTCTGGCTAGGTTCTGTCTTTTTGAAAAAGAACGATAAGAAGTTTGAACATTTTTCCAAAACATATTTCTCGCTCTCGGAAATATATTTACCTTGCTCTTGATCCCAATCAGCAATAACATAATGGATGCCCTTGAAATCGATTAATTTCCCACAGTGCTCACAGAGCGGTGCTTTGACGATTTGTTTTGTCATTTCAAAGCTCCTTGTTTGTTGATAAATCATTGATAATCATCTGTAAAAACAAAACAAGCATATCATCTTCTGATCTGCTTGTCAATTTAAACTTAAAATAAACTTAATATACTTTATTATCCTTTCTCATATAAAGTAATTAAATCATTCTTGATATAAGATGCGACTCTGGGCTTAAGATTACCCAGACGAGCTAAATCAACTTTCAACCCCAAACTATCTTCTAATTTTATTTTTAACCCAGCCAAGTCAAAAAGAGTAAATTTAAAATCTACTGGATGATCATATAAAAAATCAACATCACTATCAGTCGTAGCTTCACCACGTGCCACACTGCCAAAAATACCAGCATAAGTAAAACCGACTTCCTGGAAAATAGGCACCACAATATCTTTAATTTTTTGTATTTCTTCAGTCATAGTATCTATATTGTATCCGATAAACAACTAAAAGTCAAAATAATTCAAGATAAATTAGAGAGCAAAAACCTTGCTAAATTGAGAAAATAATTTTACTACTCCTTTTTCTTGCGATTTAAATCAACTTCCAGGATAAAATCATTCTCGCCTTTTTCTCCTTTGAATTTCACGTCAACCGACTCTTTGAGAATATGATGACCAATGATCACACCACGTTGTCCGTCCACATTCACCTTAGTCCCAACTGGAGGTAATTTTTTGGAAGATTCTTTGTAGCCCTCAAACTCATGACTCAAACAACACATCAGCCGTCCGCAACAACCGGAAATACGATCACTACCCCTACCGCCCAGGCCTTGAACATCAGCCATTTCTCCAGTCACTGAGCTGAATTTATTCATATGCTGTTGGCAACACAAGCCTCGTCCGCAACGTCCACTATCGCCAATCAACTTGGCCTCATCTCTGATTCCAATCTGTTGCAAGCGAATGCTCTTGCTAAAATAACCACCAAGCTCCTTGACCAAAGTACGAAAATCAACCCGGCCATCAGACACAAAAGCAAAGGTGATCCGACCTTCATCAAAAGAAACAACCACATCAACCAACTTCATATTCAAGTCAAGTCGCTTCACGGCCTCATAGCAATGCTTCAAAGCTTTTTGTTTTTCTTCCGGAGCTATCAGATGCTTCAAATCAGCGTCAGTTGCCTGACGCTCGATTTTAACATCTTGATCCAATTCCAACTTGGCATCGTCTTCAATCAAATCAATCACACTTGCCAAGTCCAATCCCTGATCGGTCTTGATGATCACCTGATCATGCACAGCCAAAGCAAAGTCAGAATCATTTTTGAGATTATAGATTTTGTCCCAAGGAGCAACCTGAAGTTGGACAATCATATTATTGTAGACTAAAACGAATGAATTTCTCTACCTTAGCAGTTCCCAAGACTTCTTCAACCTTCTGCTTATCATCTTTGATATATTCCTGTTTCAAGAGACAAATTCCTTCAAAATATTTGTTAACCTTGCCCTGAAGAATGTTTTCAATCATATTCTCCGGCTTACCTTCTTTTAATAATTGTTCACGATATACTCCCTTTTCTTTTTCAATCGCTTCAGCCGGCACTTCTTCTGGGGTTAAATAATCAGGATTAGCTGCTGCCACATGCATTGCAATGTCACGAGCCAAATCAGCCTGATCAGTCTGATCCAAAGACACCAAGACGCCAATCGCGCCATTGGCATGAGAGTAAGCTGCGACAGAACCATTGGAAGACAAAGTTGCACAACGTTTGATGTTCAACTTTTCTCCAATCACACCACTTAATACATCTAATTCACTAGCGACAGTTCCAGCACCCATTGGCAAAGCTAAGAGAGCTTCCCGATCGTTAATCTTGTCTTTTTTAATCATTTCCAAAACTGCATCTCCAAAAGCCTGAAATTTTTCATTACGTGCCACAAAATCTGTTTCAGCATTTAGCTCAACCATGTAACCATTCTGATGATCATCGCTCACTGCCAATTTAATAATTCCTTGATTGGTTTCACGATCCATTCTTTTGGCAGCCTTGGCAATTCCTTTTTTGCGCAAAATTTCTACAGCTTTTTCCAAGTCATTATTTGCCTCTTCCAAAGCTTTTTTACAATCCATCATGCCTGCGCCGGTAATATCGCGCAGTTTTTTAATATTCTCCATAGATTTGATTTACTTATTTTATTTTATTTTTTGATCTTGGCACGACCCTCTTCGACAGCGCCGAGCATCAGATCTAGAACCAATTTAATAGTTTTACTAGCATCGTCATTGCTTGGAATGATCCAATCAACTCCTTCCGGATTAACATTGGTATCGCAAACCGCAATCACGGAGATGCCTTTCTTAGTCGCTTCAGCTAAAGCGGTTTTCTCAGTTTTGATATCCCAAATAAAAACAATTTCCGGAGTCTTGAGCAAATCAGTCAAACCACCGACACGCAATTCCAATTTAGCAATCTCACGATCAAATTCCAATTGTTCTTTCTTAGTATATTTAGCAAGCTTTCCAGCTTCTTTCTTTTCTATTAAATCCTTGTATTTTTTGATAGACTTCTTAATCACTGGGAAATTGGTCAACAGACCACCGATCCAATGTTCGCTCACATAGGGCATGCCGGCATCTTGAGCTGTCTTTTTCAACAAGCCTTTGACATGTTCTTTGGTTCCGACAAACAGGATCTTCTTACCCTGTGAAACTTCTTCAATCACAAAGTCTAGAGCATTGCCGAGCAATTCTCTTGATTTTTCAAGATCAATAATATGGACACCCTTACGAGCGCCAAAAATGTAAGGCGCCATCTTCGGGTGCCAACGGGAGGTGCGATGTCCAAAATGCATTCCTGCTTTCAACATGTCCTCAATACTTGGTAATTTCATACTTTTTCTTTTTAACCTCTCTCCCGCTTAACCCGATCGGGCAAAGAAAATTACAGGAGATGAGAGATGATGAATTAAAAACATGGCTAAATACCATGATTATTTTAATACCCATAGGATATAATATTAGAGAAAATTTGTCAACTTAACCAATCCTTGCCAATCTCAAAAATCTATGTTAATATCAATTCCATATCAATAAATTGCAAAAAATAAAGCAAATAATAGTATGAAAAAGGATATTCACCCAAAATACCACAATGATGCCAAGGTTTCTTGCGCTTGCGGTAATAACTTCGAAACCGGCTCAACCATGCCGGAAATCAAGACTGAATTGTGCTCCAATTGCCACCCGTTTTACACTGGTAAGCAAAAATTGGTTGACACAGCTCGTCGTGTTGAGAAATTCCAAGCAAAATTGGGAGCTAAGGAAAAGATTGGTGGCGCTGTTAGTAAGAAGGAAAAACAGGCTAAACGTACCAAAGCTAAAGCTAGCAAATAACTATTCAAAAAACAGTTCTGTTTTTTGTTGTCTAAATCAAAAAAAGATGAGACAATAATGACAGAACTGTTTTTGTATATTTTTTACCATATGTACGAAAAAATATTAACACAATTTGCAGAGCTAGAACAACAGCTGAGTGATCAAGCTGTGGTTTCTGATCTCAAAAAACTACAAGAAGTTTCCAAAAAACATTCTGATCTCAAAGATATCGTCCAACTAATTAAAGAATTAGAAAAAATAGAAAACGATCTTAACCAAAACAAAGAAATGATCGCCAATGAAACCGAACCGGAATTAGTAGCAATGGCCAAGGCTGAATTAGAGGAACTGGAAGTCAACGCTCAAAAAACCCGCCAAGCACTTGATGAAGAATTAAACCCGGCCGATCCCTTGGACAAAAAAAATGCAATTTTGGAAATCAGAGCCGGCACTGGTGGAGATGAATCTGCCCTGTTTGCTGCCGATCTCTTTCGCATGTATTCCAAATATGCTGAAACACAAAATTGGAAAATTGAAGTCGTCAGCTCCAGTAATATCGGGATTGGAGGATACAAAGAAATCATTTTCTTTGTCCATGGCAAAAATGCCTACGGCAATCTCAAATATGAAGCCGGCATTCACCGTGTCCAACGTGTACCAGAAACAGAAAAAGCTGGACGCATTCACACCAGCGCTGCCACCGTGGTTGTCTTGCCAGAAGCTGAGGAAGTTGATTTGCAAATCAATTTAAGCGATTTACGCATTGATACTTTTTGTTCTTCCGGACCGGGCGGACAAAGTGTCAACACTACCTATTCTGCCATTCGCATCACTCACTTGCCAACCGGCATGATTGTTTCTTGTCAGGATCAAAAATCCCAACATCAGAACAAGGACAAAGCGATGCAAGTTTTACGTTCCAGACTATTACAAAGACAAGAAGATGAGCGACATGCCACCGCTTCTGCCCAACGCAAAGAAATGATTGGCACGGGCGATCGCAGTGAAAAAATCCGCACCTACAATTTTCCACAAGACCGGATCACTGATCATCGCATCAAAACCAACTGGCATTCCATTGACCGGATCATGAACGGTGAAATTAATGAAATCATCAACGCCCTCAAAACAGCTGCCAAGGCAGAAAGACAAAAAGATTAATTAATAATTCAATGACCATTCAAGAAGCCCTTGTTTGGGCAATGCCGTTAATTCCACAATCCAGCCCTCGTCTTGATGCCGAGGTGCTTTTGTCTTTGGTAACGAAGAAAGACCAAGCATATCTTCTGGCTCATTTTGAAAAAGAATTAACCAAATTACAAGAAAAAAAATACAGAGCATTGATCAAGAGGCGCGCCAAACACGAACCCGTCGCCTATTTAACAGGCCATCAGGCTTTCTACGATCTAGATTTCATGGTCAACAAAAATATCTTAATTCCCCGACCGGAAACAGAATTAATGATTGATTATCTCAAAGATATAGAGCAAACAAAAAAACAAGAAAACAAGAAAACAGATCAAACAATCATTGACATAGGCACCGGCTCCGGTTGTATCATCATCACCACGGCTAAACACAAACTTGGTAAACAATATTTTGCCATTGATATTTCCAAGCCGGCATTAGTTGTTGCAAAAAAGAATGCTAAGACAAATAAACAAAATAATATTGAATTCATGCAGGGCAATCTACTTGAACCGATCATCAAGAAACTGCAAACCAAGAAGATTAAAATAACAACTCAAGAAATCATCATCACTGCAAATCTCCCCTATGTATTGGGAGGAAAAAAGGCAGTTCAAACATTGATCAAAATCCCAAACAGCACCGGTCTAAAATATGAACCAAGGATCGCTTTGTTTGGCGGAGCTGACGGATTAAAATACTATCGCATTTTGGAAAAACAATTAGAAACATTACAAAAATTACTACCAAACAAAAAAATCACCGTACTCTGTGAAATAGATCAAAAACAAAAGCAAGGAATCAAAAATATCTTTCAAACTGCCAAAAAAATAATCATGCAAAAAGATCTAGCAAAGATGGATCGGTTGGCGATTATTGAATATTAGGAAAAGAAAAAAGAGAGATAGACAGACGGACAAACAAAACAAGGATTGCATTTTGCAATCCTTGTTTTATATCTATTCAATTATTCTAAGGTTATTTCCGAGACTCTTTCCTTACTTTTTTCTTTCCTATTCTTCTTTCTTCTCTTCCTCAGCAGGAGCCTCAGCCGGAGTCTCGGCAGGAGCTTCCTCAACCGGAGCACCAGCTTCACCAACAGCAACTTGCTTACGAGCAGCAACGACACTCATCACGATATCACGAGGATTATTCTTAATAATCGTATTTTCGGGAGCTTGAATATCAGCAACACGAATCACGTCTTTGAAAGTGGCCAGAGTTGAAATATCAATATCAATTTCACCAACCAAGTTGCTTGGTAAACATTCAATTTCCAAAGTATCCATATTCTTTACCAAAATACCACCCAGATTCTGTACAGCCAATGAAGCACCGACAGTCACTAAGTTTACCTTGGCAATCAACTTCTTGTTCGGATCAACCTGGTAAAAATCAACGTGAATCAAATTACTCTTCAAAGGATCAGTCTGAGTATCACGGACAATCACTTGTACAGTTTCTTTTCCGTCAATTTGTAAATCAATCAAAGATGAAACAGCGGCTTGATGAAAAACTTTTTGAAAAGCAACCGACTCCACCATGATATGTTTGTTTTCTACTCCTGGTCCATATACTTCGGCCAAAATATAGTTTTTTTTCTTATCAGCCTGATCACTGTTTCTGCTCAGGGCCAACAATTGGATTTTTTCTGACATAGTTTTATTATTATCTGTATTTAATTATTTTATATATTTTATATATCATATCATCTCTGAGGGTCTTTGTCTGCTTCTGTTCTATCTATTTTCTCCTAATAGCTCTTGATTTTGGCGCGGGCGATAATACTCAACGAGACACCAATGATAATCAACTTGGAAACCATGGCGCTACCACCATAACTCAAAAAAGGCAAGCCGATACCAATCACCGGCAAGAGGCCCATGTTCATACCAATATTAATAAACATTTCAATAAAAATCAAGCCCGTTGCCCCTAGAATGAAGAAAATGCCAAAATCATTGGTAATTTTAGGCAAACTTCGCAATAATCTGTAAAAAATCAAACCAAAGAAAAACAGAATCAAGAAACAACCAACAAAACCAAGCTCCTCGGCAATTACTGCGAAAATAAAGTCATTCTTGGCTTCCGGCAAGAACCTCAACTGACTTTGCGAACCGAAACCAAGTCCTTGCCCCATCAATCTGCCTGAACCCACGGCAATAATCGCCTGACGCACATTATAATCTTGTTCCACGGAAACTGACGAAAGCGGGCCGAAGAAGGTTAAAACTCTTTGCTTCTGATAGTCTTTCAAAAACAACCCCCAAGAGATTCCGGCAATCACCACAAAGAATCCCAAGATTGCCAACAAATATCTTTTTGGAAAACCGGCAAAAATAATCATGATCAACCAAATGGCAAACAAAATTAAGGCTGATCCTAAATCTGGTTGTAATAATACTAAGAAAATAAAAACCAAGGTGCCGACTCCGGTGATCACCAAATGCCGAATCGGTTCTTTGCTAATTGGTACCAAGGAAAAATATTTTGCCAAAAAAGCAATCAAAATGAATTTAATCAACTCCACGGGTTGAAAACCAAACCCGAATAAATCAAACCAGCCCTTGGTTCCATTCCGCACACTGCCAAAAAACAAAACAGCCACCAACAAGATGACTCCGAATAAATAGAGATAATTGTTGTAGCTAAAGAAAACGTAATAATCAAGCTTGATCAGAAACAAGAGGATGATAAATCCCAGCACGATAAAAAACAATTGTTTCTTGAAATTCAACAAGTCTTCTCCTCCCTGACTGGTGCTCACGCTATAGACCTCCGCCAGTCCAAAACAGACTAATAAAAAAACTGATAACAACAAGGTTAAATCAATCTTCTTTAGGGAATAAAATAGTTTGCTAATCATGTTAATCTATTCTATCAAAGACTCCCTCATCTAAGATGTTTACTTCTGGTATAATATCAAGCTTATCAACATTTGAAAAGTCACCGATCAAACTCAAGTTAATCTGTTCTTTTTCTCTTGATTTGAAATCAGTCACAACATATTTACTCACGCCAACCACACTGGATCCGCTAAATAGCACGATCATGAAATCCATTTCCAAATAATTGTAAGCTGTGAAATTTGTGGCTGTAAAATCAAGATTACTCAATCTGATTTTGTCTGATAAACCACTATCTTCGGCTGACAAAAACTTTTTTTCATCAATGATGAAATTAATTCTTTCATTCTTGTATTCATTCCAATCAGCAATAATTCGCGGATTAATTTTTCTCCAACCCTGATTTTCAATTACCAATGAAACAGAATCCGGAGTATAGTCCAATTGCTTTCCAAGAAAAACCAGATATTTTTTTTCTCCTGGCAAAACAAATCCTTTTTCAACTTCCAAATCTTGGTCATTAACCACAAAATGATAATCAAATTCCATTCCGACTTTTTCATTGGTATTTGTAATTTCTCCGACAAAATCATATCGTCCCATACCTAGGGGCAAAATCTTCAAAAAACGATAATCAACATTGGCCAAATAATCAATCTTGGAGCTGGAAACAACCGTTGACTGAGAATCAATGATACTGGCACGATCCCGATCGGCATCAAAAACCAAAATAACCAATTTTACAGCAGCATATCCCCAAAGAATTAAAGCAGCAGCAACCAATAGGCTAGCGAATCCAATAAAAAACTTCTTGTGATGGCGAATATACCACAGAGCAAAATTTAATTGATGTGTAGAAATACCATGTTGATCAACATAATCTTCCACACGATCTTCCAAATCTTTTTCTTTTTTCTTAAACCAAAACATAGAAAATTATAATATTACCAAAAAATCATTGAATTAAAATTAATCAAATCAACTAAACTTTTCATTGATATTATTATATCATAAATAGAGAAAAGAAGAAAAATAGAAAAAAATCAAAGAAAAAAATAGATAAACTTTATCAAGCTTTACAAAATCATATTTTATGATATATTTTAAACAAGCGGTTTTTATATAAAAATCACTTACCATAATTAACAGTTCTTTTTTTATCCAAACACTTAATGAAAGGGTCATGATATGATTGCATTTTCATTAAACATTAACAGCCCTCCAACATCAAAAAGAGTGATAATGGAGAAAACTGTAAACACTAACAGCCCAACGTCTCTTATAGAAAAGAAAAAAGGAGACGAACCGGTTATGTAAACACTACTAACCTTGGCCTGCAAGTTACCAACAACAATATTACAAAAATTTAAAGCAACGGAATATATGGAGCATCAATGGATGCCCTATTTTTTTACAATTTTACAAGGCTATAAACTTAATACTTTGTCAATTTGACATTTTTCCTAATTTTGTTAAGCTTAATATAAAGGATAAGTTAAAAACTTGATCCAGTACGATATAATTCACTATTTGTTTAACGGCGCCATCCCAATATTGGGAGAAAGGAACAATCCCCTATGATTGTGCGTAATAACAATAAGTAATGATGCATTTGGTAAAGACTACTTACCCGACCAACTGATTTGGCGGGATAACGGCAGAGGCACCAAACATGGTGAATAAACGTGAGAAGTATCAATAGTACTTTTGACAAAAATAGAAATAGTCTAGCCTAAAAATAGACAATAAACTACCAGCTTTAAAAGCTCGTAAAAAAATTGTAAGGACAGCTAAGTCAAGGCTCACGGAAATATTCTATATTTTGTTTCATAGCTTTATTCAAGCTAATCTGCTCTTTTTTTAAAATTTCTAATCTTGTATTGGGGTATTACTTTTCGTAATACCCTGTTTTTTTGCTCAAAATCACTAATTTAAAGCACTTTTTTTCAAGATCTTTCCCCTTGTCTTTTTTGATTTTCTTTGATAAAATAAAGGTAGAGAAATAAACAAACAATCCCCTTTTTCAGGGTATTTTTATTCGCATAAATATGGCCAACGACAATAAAACAGAAAAAAAATTAGCCGCTAAATCTGACTACAGCGCCGAGTCAATTACCGTCTTGGAAGGCTTGGATCCTGTCCGCAAAAGACCTGGCATGTATATCGGTTCAACTTCCGCAACCGGATTGCATCATTTGATTTGGGAAGTGGTTGATAATGGAATTGATGAAGCCATGGCTGGCTATGCCACTCAAATTGAGGTTACACTTTTACCAGATGGCATGGTACAAATTTACGACAATGGTCGCGGTATTCCAGTCGACAAGCACAAGGCGACCGGACTATCCGCTCTAGAAACTGTCATGACAAAACTTCATGCTGGAGGTAAATTCGGCGGAGGCGGATACAAAGTATCCGGTGGTTTACACGGAGTCGGTGTTTCCGTAGTTAATGCTTTGAGCGAATATACCAAGGCTGAAATTCATCGCGAAGGCAAGGCTTGGGTACAAGAATACAAACGAGGCATTCCGGTTAAGGCTATTAAGGCTGTCGGACCAGCCAAAGGAACCGGCACGATTATCACTTTCAAACCCGATGACACAATTTTTGAAACATTGGAATTTGATTGGGGTAAAATTCTAGACAGATTACGACAGCAAGCATATTTAACCAAGGGTATTGTAATTAAAGTTGAGGATCGCCGTCCCGATCATAGCGCAAAAAAATTTCAATTCTATTTTGAAGGTGGAATTAAAACATATGTAAAATCACTGCACCGTAATAATGAAGTTAAGAATGAAACCATTTTCTATATTGAAAAAGAAATTGAAGATTCCAAGGTGGAAGTTGCTTTGCAATATAATGAAGGCTATAACGAAACCGTACTCACCTTTGCCAACAATATCATCAACCCGGAAGGTGGAACTCACTTGGCTGGTTTTCGCGCCGCGTTAACCAGGACTTTGAATACCTACGCCAGGAATAAAAACTTGTTAAAAGAAAAAGAAGCCAATCTCACCGGAGATGACACCAAAGAAGGACTCACAGCAATCGTCAGTGTCAAATTGACAGATCCGCAATTTGAAGGACAAACCAAGGGTAAACTTGGCAATGCCGAAATCAAAACTCATGTTGAGCAAGTCTTTGGCGATGCTTTTGCAAACTTCTTGGAAGAGAATCCAAAACAAGCGGAAAAGATTGTCGGCAAATGTATGCTCTCAGCTCAAGCCAGAATGGCTGCCCGCACCGCTCGTGCCAGCATTCTACGTAAAGGAGCTTTGGAAGGCATGACTTTACCGGGAAAACTGGCTGACTGTTCCAGCCGAAAACCGGAAGAATGTGAATTGTATATTGTGGAGGGAGACTCTGCCGGAGGATGTTTTTCCGGAGACACTAAAGTAGCTCTGGCTGATGGTAGAAATATTAGTTTTGAACAATTGGTCAAAGAAGCTGAACAGGGTAAACAAAATTATTGCTATACCATGAATGCTGATCAAAAAATTGTAATAGAAAAAATCATCAACCCACGTCGCACAAAAATAAATGCTGAAGTAATTAAAGTTATTCTTGATAATGACAAAGAAATTGTTTGCACCCCCGACCACAAATTCAGACTGGTTGATAGCTCGTACATGCAAGCAAATCAACTCAAGCCTGATATGAGCTTAGCTCCTCTGCATCGTGAATTTTCTAAAGTAAAAACAATCGTTGAGTTATCCGAAAAAATAGATGTCTACGACATAGAAGTGCCAACCACTCATAATTTTGCCTTAGCCTCCGGAGTATTTGTCCACAACAGCAGTAAACAAGGACGAGACAGAAAATTCCAAGCAATTTTGCCATTACGTGGTAAAATCTTGAATGTGGAACGCGCTCGTTTGGACAAGATGTTGCAAAACAATGAAATCAAAAACTTGGTGATTGCCATGGGAATGAATATTGGGGAACAGCTAGAAATAGATAAGCTGAGATATCACAAGATAATCATCATGACCGATGCTGATGTTGACGGATCTCATATCCGTACTCTACTCTTAACCCTTTTCTATCGCCACTTCAACGAGTTGGTCACCAATGGTCACCTCTATATCGCTCGTCCCCCACTATATCAAATCAAAAAAGGTGCCCAGATTGAATATGCCTATTCTGACGAAGAAAAGGAAGCAATTCTATTGAAAATGGGTGGAGGCAAATTAGAAGTAATTGAAACTGACGAAGGGGAAGAAGAAAATGTAGTTACAGAAGGAGAAGAAGAAAAAGAGGCAGAAACCGAAGAGGCCGTAGCCAAAAAGACTGCCAATAGAATCAATATTCAACGCTACAAGGGTCTTGGAGAAATGAATCCGGAACAACTTTGGGAAACCACTATGGATCCGGCCAGACGCATGATGAAAATTGTTACGGTTGATGATGCTGCCAAAGCGCATGAAACATTTGAGATGTTAATGGGCGGAGATGTTGCTCCACGTAAACACTTTATCCAAACACATGCTCAGAAAGTAAAAAACTTGGATATTTAGTTTTTACTACTACAATAATTTATATCACCACAACAGATTAATCAACCTGAATAAACGAATAAAAGCAACTTCAATTAAAGTTGCTTTTATTTTTATTAGTTCAGATATTTGAAATATCTTTAGAAAGAGTTGATTTTACTAAGATTACGCATTGCCAATCTTAGAAAAAGATTGCTTTTTAATTTTTTATGAATAATCTTTTCCGGCTTCAAATCAACATCAACCTTTGTGCATGGCAAAGTTCTATATCCACCGTCAACAGCGATTAAGAGTTTCCCATTATAAACCTGTGGTGCTGTCTCTAATTGATCCAACTCCAAGAAATCTAATAAAAAATTCGCGCCCTTGGAGCAGGCCTTAACAACACCGTTACGAAAAAATCCATCAATGATTGGATAGGACCAACGTACATCATTTATTCCACGATCAGAGAAATTAACAGGAACTTCATTGACCGTCATTGAAAAATTAATCAGATTATCTTCAGATAATTTTTCAGTTATTCCCACAAAAATCTCAACCTTAGTTGGGTTTTGATTACTCATAATTCACTCTCCTTCTATTGTAAAGTGCTATAAATTAACTATTTTATTTTACTATTTTATTATTTCACTATTTTTTAAATTATTATTCCTGATTTCTTGTTATCTTAATCTGCTATTTCAAATAAACAAGTCCAATCAGCTTACTGCGCTGATTGGACTTTGTCAATCCCTGTATTTAATTTATTCTCAACCTAAACCAGTCTCTCTTTCCCACCTTCACAATGCCGTTGTCTTTTACAAGACATTGAGGATCATTGATCTTTTCTCCATCCAAAGAGATTCCCCCACCTGTAAATAGACGCCTGACATCACTGTTTGATTTCTTTCCGGAAAAATATTTGACAATCGCTGAAAATAAATCAGTTCTCTTGTCAACAATAACTGTTGGCAAATCTTCCGGCACTTCCTTGTTTTGAATAATCGCCTTGAAATGTTCTCGTGCTTCTTCTGCCGCTTTTTCTCCATGAACAATCTTGGTGATTTCTTTTGCTAATTTCATTTTCAAATCACGCGGATTTGTTTTCTTGTCTTTGAGTTGTTTGATAATCAATTTTACTTCATCAAAAGACACCTTGGTGCAAAGCTCAAAAGCCACCGCAATCACGCTATCTGGCCAAGACATGATAATTCCATACATATTTTCAGGGTCAACATCCAAGAAAAGAGCATTACCGGTAGTCTTGCCCATTTTATTACCTTCGCCATCTGCCAATAATTTCAAAGTAAGGACAAACTTTTCTTTCTTACCCAGGCTCTTCATTAGATCTCGTCCGGCCATCATGTTAAACATCTGGTCATTGCCACCCACCTCCAAATCAACATCAAGTGCGACACTGTCATATCCTTGTGCCAAGGGGTAGAGAAATTCGTGGAGATAGATTGGTTTTTCCTGTTTCAATCTTTCCTGAAACATATCACGTTGAATCATTTGTTGAACAGTAAAATGAGATGACAATCCGATTAAGTCTTTGAAACTTAATTTGTCTTGCCACTTACTATTATATTCAACTCGCGCTTTATTATCTCCCTTAAAACTCAGAAACTTTCCGGCCTGTTCTTTGTAATTATTACTATTCTCCAATACTTCCTCTCTGGTTAAAGTTTTGCGCACAGCACTCTTGTCAGTTGGATCACCAATCATGCCAGTGAAGTCACCAATCAAAAATATCACCTCATGCCCCAAAGCCTGGAATTGAGCCAACTTGTTAATCAAAACAGCATTGCCGATATGCAATGATTTGGCACTTGGATCAAATCCACAATACAACTTAATCTTCTTTCCATTAGACAGAACTTCCATCAATTTAGTTTTTGATGGATAGATCTTTTCTACGCCTCTTTCTAATAAATCATTGATTTCTTTGAGATGATTAGCTGACATATAATTTATCATTTAATATCTTGATAGTCTCCTATTTATATTAATACCAGATTACCACAAAAAAAGACAAGAATCAAGGAATAAAAACAATTAAACCAGTTTGATTACATCTTTAAAATCAGCCTTGATTATTTCAATTAAATTGTAATTATTATTAACTCGTAAACTACTTTCAATCACCTTAGTCGTCTGGTCCTTAATAATTTTTAAATAGACAGGGGATCTTCCCGGATTTTCTGACAAAACAATTTTCAAACGATTTAATAAATCCTCATTCATTTTTTCATAATCAATCACCAATTTCAAAGGAGCGTGCACGGCTTCGGCTCTGGCCGGAGCCTCATTTTGCTGATAGCGGACATATCCATTTTCCGTCTTGTAACCTTGACTATTCCCATTTCTTGCCGGAGCAGCTTCAATCTTTTTGAAAGCCTCTAGATCAGTTTCCAAAGTATCGTGATTCAATTGTCCGCATTTATTGGCCAGAATTTTTGTTTCTCCGTCTTTGTCAGAAATACTGCCCTGACAAATAATTACCTGCCCTTCCTTCCAAATTTCCTGCGTAGTTAGTAAAAGCTTTGGGAAAACCAAAATTTCCAGAGAATCAACACCGTCCTCAATCTTCACAAACAACATATTATCATTCTTCCTGGTCAAAATCTTTTTGATACTAATCACTACTCCGGCAATCAATACTTGCGTATCATTACCCGCTTCCTTTAGACTAGCTAAGGGGGTGATTAAATTAGACAGTTGTCGTTTGTAGCTATTAAAAGGATGATCGCTGATATACAACCCAAGCAATTCTTTTTCCCAAACCAATTTTTCAAAATTGCCAACCGGAGGGGCAGATTCCAAATTCAATTTTAACATCATATCTTGACTTTGATTATTGGCAAACAAACTGATTTGATTATTGTTTTTTTCCTGCGCCACTTGGCGATGGAAAGACAACATGTTTTCCGAATTATGAAGCAACTCGCCTCTTTCGCCAAACTTGTCAAAAGCGCCGGTCTTAATCAGGCTTTCTAGTGATTTTTTATTCAAATCCTTGTCCTCAATTCTTTCCAAAAAATCACTCATACCCTTAAATGGTCCGTTGGCTTTACGCTCCTTGATAATCATCTCGGCAATATGCGCTCCGACATTTTTAATAGCATTCAAACCAAATCTGATGATATTAATCTTTTCATCAGTAGAAACTTTTTCACCAAGTTCAGTCTTGCTGGTTACCACAGTAAAGGATTCATATGACTGGTTGATATCCGGTTGCTTTACCTGGATTTCCATATTCCGACATTCTTCAATTTCAATGGCCACGCGATCAGTTTCCTGCTGATCGGCAGTTAGTAAGGCAGCCATGAATTGCGCCGGATAGTTAGCCTTGAGATAGGCGGTCTGGTATCCCACCATGGCATAGCAGGCGGCATGGGAATTGTGAACCACAATATCATTAGCAACATAGTTATGAGTACCGTCAATTGTCAGATCATATGTTGGCATTTTACCAATTTCTTTAATTTCCACAATTTCATCCCAATATACATCCGAGTTGGAAAAATTAATAATTTGCTTGTTCTTTAGTGCCTTTCCAATTAATAAGATGGTTTCACGCAGATAACCGTCCTTTCTGTTATCATGAAATAATAGACGTTCAGACAATCCATGCTCTTTGGCAAATTGTTTAAAATTATACCCCTGATTTTTTATTTCATTTCTTATGATATCAATTACTTCAGCAGGAACGATGTCTTTACTACCATGTGCCGCATTCTTTGGTATCACATTATTTAAAAACAAATTATTTTCAATCACATATTTAATATTCTTAAATTTTTGACCAATCAAATGCTGTCCTGGACCATTCCAGAAATTAAATACATTATTATAACGATTAATTGAAATCGTATAACCAATTTTAATTTCTCCACGATACTTAAACTTCTTTCTGTGAATTGTGCTAACAATTTCCAACTTCAATAATAAATGCTGAAATTGTTTAGCCATTTCCTCCGATGATGTAGCATAAAAAATTTGCGGATCCTTTCTACTAACACTCACACAGCCGTCACCCTGAAACATTTTACCAATCAAAAGAGATAATTGTTCATTATTTAATTGAAATACAAAATCAGGCAATTTTTTATTTATTGCCTTCATATAATGAATGCCAATAGATTTTATCCACTCAACTGCTTCGCAAGTTTTCTTCAAGTCGATTCTTCCTGCATAAACAGATGTAGCCAACTTACTAGTATTTAATGTCGCTTTGGTATTATTAAATTGTTTTAAATATTGTACATAATCCTTAATTTCATTTTGGCTAGAAGAGTAAAAATAAAAACTTTGTGGATGGCAAAGATTCCCCTCGCTCATCAAATATCCTAAAACTGCCAATTTAAAATCATCTATCTCGTAAGCACGCTGTGGCAATCTTACATTTCTGACCACAGCAATTCTTTCCCCAACTTTTAATTCTTCTAACTTTTGCCAACCAAAAAATGTTCTAAAGGGATGGTTTGCTGTTGCCTTAATAGTTCTACCCAACCTTGTCCTGACCTCATATACAAATTTCACTCCATTATTGTAAACAGCTGTAATCTTGCCATTGAGCAATTTTAAATCATCATTCAAGGTAAAGACGCTTGGCAATTTGCCTTTTTTTTCATAAACATTATAAAGATCAGTCAAACTATGTTGTTTGCCGGTACGTGCGTCAGTAATCTTGGTATCGCCCGACAAACAGCGATTAAAACCATAGCCGGCGAATGGCTCAATGAAAGAAAACAGCTTTTCCCCCAAGGCTTCTGACAACCCATTGGCCACTGATCCTTTCAAAAATTTGTCACGTTGTTCTTCTAGTAATTTTGCAATTTTCTTTCCCATGGCCTTACGCAAAACATCTGCCTCGCCCATAGTGAAACCGGCAACGTCGCGTGCCATGCGCATCACCTGCTCTTGGTAAATAGCCACTCCATATGTCTTGTTCAAAATCGGTTCCAATTTCGGATGGAGATAGACAATTTGTTTTTTGCCGTGTTTACCGGCAATATAATCAGGAATCCATTCCATCGGACCGGGGCGATATAATGCCACCATCGCAATAATATCTTCAAATTCAGTCGCCTGCAATTCTCGCAAATAACGTTTCATACCGCTACTATTATGAACAACAAAGCCATTGGCGATAAAATTGTTGCCAGGCGATTGCATCGCAATATCATAGGTCATTTCCGAACCGCAACTTTCAATTTTTTTGATAACAACAAACTGAAAATTATCAGGAACTTTGGGACACTCCCAATCAATCAATTTTTTATACTTCAAAGCTAATTCCGCAAATTTTACAGAACTGATCAAAACAAAATTATATTGAGAATACTGCTGTCTGAACAAATCAATCTTTTCTTGATCCGCCTCGTGCATCCAACCCTTAATTTCGTAAAAAGTATTATCCACACTGGTATAAAAATCAGGAGTGTAATTCACGACCTCTCCGTTAGCTTTTTTCAAGACAAAACTTTGCGGTTCATAATCATAATCTACATTATGTAATTTTAAAATTCTGGCAAAATCAGCCTCCCAAGCTGAACGGACATAATGCCCTAAATCTTTTCTAAAACCACCTTTACGATGGTTAGCTGAGCAACTATAACAAAAATCACTCTTGCCATCTTTTTGACCATCAATCTGCTTACCGCAACCTTTGCAAACATTATATAGTAAATGTTTAACCTTGCTCTTAATTAATATTTTGTCGCCAACCTGCAATTCTGATAATTTTTTCCAACCATCTTCAGTTAAAAATTGATGATTGGCCGAAGCTTTAATATACCGGTTATTTTCCGCTACCAAGGCATAAAGCTCTTTTGTGCCACTCTGAACTACTTTCAAGATCTTGTTTTTATGCACTGATCCATCATTTAGATAAACTGACAAAAGTTTTTCCTTGTCTTTTTTTTCATACAATTTCTTGATTGTCGTATTGGAAACAATGGTATCACCAGACAAACACTCAAATTGAAATACGCCAGTGGTCTCGGCCTTCTGAAATAGCTTAAAAGCCTTGGGGTCATCTAAGGGAATTTTGTTGATATCAATTTCAACTCCGGTCGTTCCCTTAATCAAATCAATTGCCGATTCAATCACCGAGAGGTTACGCAAACCCAAAAAATCCATTTTCAACAAGCCCAAATCTTCCACCGGGTGTAAGGAATATTGAGATACCAAAGTTTTGTCAGCCGAAGAAGCATGTTGCACCGGGACATTGTCAGTAAGCGGATCCTTGGTGATTAAAATACCGCAAGCATGCACAGAAGCATGACGAGCCACGCCTTCCAACTTCATGGCATAGTCAATAATTATCTTCGCATCTGGTTCTTGATATATTTCCTGAAAATCAGGCACAGTGTCCAAAGCCTGCGATATTTTAGTAAACATCGGAATTGCCTTGGAAATCTTGTCGCAATAATCATATGGATAGTCCAGCACACGACCAACATCACGGACAGCCGCTCGCGCCGCCATTGTTCCAAAAGTGATAATCTGGGCAACATGATCCTCACCATATTTTTCTTGCACATATGCAATGACTTCATTGCGTCTGGTATCAGCAAAATCCAAATCAATATCAGGCATTGAAATACGATCAGGGTTTAGAAATCTTTCAAATAGCAAATCATATTTAATTGGACAGAGATTAGTGATGCCAATGGAATAGCAAACCAATGATCCGGCAGCCGATCCTCTGCCCGGTCCAACCACAATTCCATTCTCTCTAGACCAACGTACAAAGTCGGCGACAATTGAAAAATAGCTGGGCCAACCCATTTTTTTAATCACGGACAATTCATAGTCCAAACGTTCACGATATACGGCTTCAATTTCTTCATATGATTTGCCGTAACGATCCTTCAACCCATCACGGGAGATTTTTTCCAAATAGGTAAATTCGTCATATCCTTCCGGTACTTCAAAGTATGGTAATTGAATATTGTTTAATTCAATTTCCACATTGCACATCTCGGCTATTTTTACCGTATTTTCAATTGCCTCTGGCACATGTTTGAACAACTCCACCATTTCCTCGGTTGGACGCAAAGAATAATTGCCACCCAACATGGACATGCGATTTGTCTCAGCCTTCTTGGCTTTATTTTGCAGACATAGTAAAATATCCTGAGCTTCATTGTCTTCAGCATGAACATAATGAGGATCATTGGTTGCCACCAATGGAAGATTCAACTCCTTGGAAAATTCAATCAATTTGTTATTCACTTTTTCCTGCCATTCCAAATCAGGATGATATTGCAATTCCAGATAGTAATTATCTTGCCCGAACAATTTTGCATATTCCATGATGCGCTTTTTGGCTTCATCATCTTTACCATTGATAATCAACTGGGGGATTTCTCCGCCCAAACAAGCTGAACAGGCAATCAGACCTTCATGATATTTTTCCAAGGTTTCCCAGTCTACACGCGGTTTGTAATAGTAGCCTTCCAAATGTCCAATGGAAGTGATTTTCAAAAGATTTTTGTAGCCAATATTATTCTTTGCCAACAAGAGCAAGTGATTGGTTTGTTTTTGTCCTTTGGTTAAAGTCCGATCAAACCTGGATCCGGTTGTGGTATACATTTCCATACCAATGATCGGCTTGACTCCCGCCTTGATACATTTTTGATAGAATTCAATCACGCCATACATAACACCATGATCAGTAATGGCAATCGCATTGGAACCGTCTTCTTGAGCAAAACGGACAATATCAGGCACCTTGCTCAAGCCGTCGAGCAACGAATAATGACTATGTACATGGAGATGGACAAATTTCATAGGGAGGGTTAATTGTACGCCCATTAAGGACGATGTTTATGATTTGATATGATTTACAAACAAAATAAATGATATTCAATATTGTATTATAATAGCACGGGTTTGGTTGATTTGGCAAAGCAAATATCACCCCCGAGATTGAGGGTGATATTTGCTTAAAGATCCTATTTCAAGTTATCAACAGGTTGTTTTTAGGGATTATTATATCAATATTATCCTAATCCAAATATTTTGCCTTATTCTCCAAATGCTCGTCATATGTTGCGGAAAAGACAGTCTCACCTGTATCCGGACGGCTCAAGAAATAATTGTAATTAGTCTTGGTCGGATAGACGGCCGCTTCAATTGCCTGTAATCCCGGATTGGAAACCGGGCTGGGTGGCAATCCTTGATTTTGGTAAGTATTATACGGGGAATCAATTTTGGTGTCCTCAATCGTGTACTGGGGCTTATTCTCGCCTAAAATATAGGCCAAGGTGGCGCAAGACTGCAAAGGCTGACCATTCTCAATCCTGTTCCAAAAAATACCAGAGACGACCTTCATATCTTCGGTGCTACGCACTTCCTTTTCCAAGACTGAAGCCATGGTGATAATCTGGTACAGGCTCTTACCCTGTTTCTTGATTTCTTGTCTCATTTCCGTTGTCACTTTTTGTTCAAAATTATTCAACATCTTGATCACCAAGTCTTCACAAGTGGCATCGTTCTTGATCTTGTAAGTATCCGGAAAGTAAAAACCTTCCAAATCATTACCAGATGGAATTTCTTTCAAAAAATCATAGACTTGATATTCAGCGCCCAAACTATTGGCAGAGCGACTCAAAATCGGTAAACAATCAGGCAAGTCTTGTTTGGCTAATTCAGCTGTCATTTCTTTGTTGGACAAACCTTCTTTGATTAAATAATTCTTTGATTGATCAACAGTGTCACCGGCCGTGAGCATTTCCACCATCTTTTTCATATCCAGTTTGCCGTCTACCACATATTCACCAGCTTGCAGATTAGCTTGCTCTTTGGCGCGTTTTACAAAGACCTTGAACCAAAACTCTGACTTAATCAAACCCTGATCAGCTAAATTCTTGGCGATTTCAGAAACACTCTGACCTTGTTCAATTACAAATTTCTTAGTATCTTCCGGTACTTGCACATCAGTGTTCACATTATATTTGTACATCACAAAAAAGATGACCAGGGCCAAGATGGTTAATTTGATTAATGTTCCGAGAATACGCATATGTTTATATAATTAATTACAATTATTTTAAATTACCTCCATACTTAAAATTATAATCTTTTAAAATATCCTTAAACATAGTAAACATCTTTTTAATACCTTCTGCCGTTTGAGGATGGCTCTTAAAAGCAATAATTCTTGCCGGCTTGTATCTCAACATTTGAGACCAAACCAATAAATATGAATAATTTTGATACGAATTAATTGATAAATATTCTTGACAAATATTCAACATACCCTTGATGTATTTCTTTGACTTATTATTATAATAGCCTTTATGTCTATCCGGCACTACCACACCATTTAGCTCGCAAATAGAAGTGATTAAAGCGCAAGCTGAATAAAATAAAACAACTACTGTCCAATCATAGTAGTTGCCTTCTTGATAAAGTTTATCAGCTAACAAAAAGTTGGCTTCTGATAATTGCTTAGCTTCTTTGGCAGCTACAATATTCATAATCGCCTAATTTTGCCAAGCTTCAATAGGGTATATTTGAAAGTCGGATAAAATCTTAAAATCCCTATTAACCCTTGTCTCCACATCATTAATCGCTGAGGCTGAGGCTGGAGTTAATTTAGAAGCTACGACAATTACACCGATTGAATCTTTCTCCTTTTTCTCAATATAAAACTTGTCCACATCTTTCATGCCGATGAGTTTTTTTTCAATATATTTTTCAATTTTACCGCGTTCCTCAATAGACATATCTATACTTTAGATTTAACTCAGGATCATAATATACCTCATATTATAACATAATACACTTTAGTGTCAAATTAATTAAAGCGGTTTTTTTCTTCAATGCTCAGATTTTGGGATATAATCAGAACTATTCTAACAAATCAATCGCTCCGTTTGGATAAATTCTTTTTCCATCATAAAATTATTTTACTATTGATTTATTTTACATATCAGCATACAATATCATCATTAAGACAAAGAAGGATCCGAACGGCTTAATGCCTAAGGAGCCTTTTTTATTACTCAATTTTTTTCTTGGTATCTCTACTGTTTAAATAATCAAAAAATCAGAAAAAATAAAACATAACTATAAATATTCTTGCTTCCCCTGTTCCTTGAGCTTGGCGACCAACTCCTTTACTTCTGCAGAATTCTTGTTTGAAGAAATCAATAAGACATCTCCGGTATCAATCACAACCAAATCACGTACATCATTCAAGGCAATCACCTTCCCCTGATTATTATTATACACTAAATTGCCCTCAGATTCATGCGCCAATACCTCTCCCTTAATCAAGTTCTCATTTTCATCAGACAAAATGCGTTTGAGCACATGCCATTTTCCTAAGTCAGACCAACCGAAACGGTTGGAAACACTCATTGCTAAACTATCCGCTTTGTCAGTAATTGCCGATTCAATTGTAATCTTTTCCAGATTGCCATATAGATCTTTGATTTTTTGCCAGTCAGTATTCTGTTCCATTAGTTCAACTATTTTCCGGCAAGTCTGATACATGTCCGATTGGAGTTTCTGAAATAGTTTGGAAATATATCCCAATTGCCAAACATACATGCCGACATGACAATAGTATTCTCCTGATTGCAAAAGCTCTTTACAAAGATCAACGTTTGGTTTTTCCACCACTCTGGCCACCTTGTAAATCGCATTATTACCAACATCATCAATTTTCTCTCCCACCTTGAAATAGGTATAGCCGGTATCCGGATAGCTGGGAGCTACAGACAGGGCGAGAATATGCTCGGGTTGTTGTTGGAGGAATTGTTCCGAGTCCTGCAATAATTCACGAAAGGCTTGCGCGTCTGAAATATAGTCATCAGAAGTCAGGGAAGCAATAATCTCATTTGGTTGACAATGTTTTTCCAGATAGCAGACTTCCAAACAAATTGCCGGCCCGGTATTTCTCGTGTCAGTTTCAATGATAATATTGGAGATATTAATTTCCGGCAATTCCTGTTTGATATTTTCCAACATTTGTTGATTGACAGAAACAAAAATTTTATTAGCATCATTTGACAGCTCTTTAATGCGTTCATATGTGGCACGAACCATTGATGTCTCTCCGACAACCTTTTGAAATTGCTTCGGATTGTTCTGCCGACTCATGGGCCAAAGTCTGGTGCCAATCCCTCCGGCGCGAATCACAATATGCATATTAATTGTATTATTTTGATTTATTGAATATAATAATTATATGGGAAAGAAAGGGATTGCGCAATACATCAAATTGTCCGTCCCCCATTATCCAAGCTTAAAATAACTATATCTCTATGGAATTTCAATTCATCATTCTGCCATTGCTGGCTGGAATAATTGCCCAGGGCAGTAAGTTGCTCTTTCGCTCCAATCGATCAAAATTCAGCATGCGCAGCCTGATTGCTTACTCCGGCATGCCTTCTGGCCATAGTGCGGTCATGATTTCCATGACAACCATTGTCGCTCTTGAGTTGGGCATAACCAGCCCAATCTTTGCTATTTGCCTAATCCTTTCCATGCTAATCATCAGAGATGCTGTCGGCCTACGTCGATATATCGGTCTGCACGGTGAAGTGATTAACGACCTGGTTGAAGACCTGGAAGAAGACAAATACCTTGACGACAAATATCCAAAACTCTTGGAAAAAATCGGACACACCAGTAAACAAGTCTTGGTCGGATCAATTATCGGCATTCTTGTCAGCTATGTTGGTTGGTTATTGATGAATTAATGGAGACGAATTTTTTATATTACTTTCAAAAAAAGACCGACCTAAATTTGGTCGGTCTTTTTGATGGTAAATTTTATTAATCGAATAATGGCTCCAATTTATTTACTTTTTCCAAACGTGTTATTCGGCCATCAAAACGGTCGTGTGCGCCCATATTAACCACAAATTCATGATCAAGATTATCTATCTTTTTAGCCAAACCATCAACTGCTGATAATAATTCTGACATATTTTCTGTTAAATTATCAACCTTAGTTTCTAGCTCCTTGAATTCATTTTTGGTAGCTAATAAGTTGAATTGTTCTGGAGTTAAAGACATGGAATTAAATTAACTATTTATTGATTTATATTTTAACAAAATCTTCATGACATTACAATAGCAGAATTATATTTTTCGGTGGAAAAACCAAAACCACCCGCAATTTGCGGGTGGTTTTTAAATCATTTTAATCCATATTGTTCTACTTCCCCGTCAACTCTCCAAACACCTTTTCATTTACACCAATAGCCAAATACTTCATGACCAAGAAGGCATCTTCCGGGGTACCAAGATAATATCTTTGTTTGTCCACGGGGTTTACATACCAAGCTTCTCCATTTCCTTCCACATCAAGAAAGATCTTGCCAAGGTGTTTGTCAGTAAAGCTGGTACTGTATCCGGCTAATCCTGGGCCATTGATATTGTAATTATTTGTCCACTCTTCTTTGTCCAGATAACCATCATTGTCAGAATCCTTGCTGTTTGGGTTTGATTTCAACAACACCTCAAACTTGTCTAGCAAACCATCGCCATCAGTATCCGGATCATTGAGGTTTACAATATATATTGGTTTTACTTTAGAGATATCAATGGAGGTAATTCCGATTCCTTGTTTACCTAAAATTGTGTAGGCATCACTTGCTGAGGAGAGGTAATATACTTTAGTATCAGTTGGTGAAACATAGTATGTTTCACCATGAGACTCCGGACGCATAATGAATTTGCCTTTGAATTGATTATACCATTGGTTCTGATATGTATCATAGCTATTAATCAATCCAAATGTACTGGTGGTGGCGATGCCGGTGGTGGGAGTGTCGGTGTCGATGGTAATGGTGATACCGGGATCCCAGGGGTTATTTGGCACATCGGGATTTTTTGAACCAGGGCCATCATCCCCCAGAACGCATTGTCCACAAACAACATTCATACTTTGCAATGTTGGGTAGCTTGGATATTTTTCATATTCCCAAACTTTGTTAAAATCCCAATTGCTCATCGGTTTATTTTTGTTAGTCCAGAACCAAGCATTACCAGCAAGTGTACAACCAGCATCAGACCCCGTACCAACACATTTCTTCTGTTCGGAAGTATTGGCTGCCCAATAGCTATGTTCTATCTTGCCGTCATTTATCCCCACGAAACCACCAACAGAAGACAAACCGCTAATCTTCCCGGTAGAAAAGGAGTTATTTATATAACCATAATTAATGCCGGCCAATCCACCGGAAGTTTCATTTCCGATTACCTTACCAGAAGCATAGGTATTTTGAATACTGCCTTTGTCAGTATTGACCCCAACCAATCCGCCGGATGGCCAACCAAGTGAACTATCAACCAATCCGGTAGCATAGCTGTCGTGGATATATGAGGCATTAAAGCCAACTAATCCACCCAAATAGGGTCCACCTGTTCGAATTTGACTGGAAATATTTGCACTAGAATAACAACGAGAAATCATGCTGTTAAGATCCTGATTGCCAACCAATCCACCGGCTTCACCATATTTAAAACCATTAGCTTTTAATACAGTGACTAAACCAGATGTATAAGAATCAGTAATCCAGCCACCACTAGAATACCCCACCATTAAACCAATATCTCCAGAAGCTGAAACTTTTCCTTTGACAAAACTATTATCAATATAAACGTTAGACTTGATAAAGCCAATCAATCCACCTACATAAGTATTACCGGTTATATTAACATTATTTAATTTCACATTAAAGAATAAGGCGCCCGATGTATAACTAAACAAACCGACTGCATTTTCATTCAATCTGTTGATATACAAATTGTCTATCTCAAAACAATTGCCATTTAATATTCCGGCAAACGGATAATTAACATTACCGATTGGTTTGAACCCAGCACCCTTATTCCAGGTCTTAGTCATGGAACAATCAATGTCTGCAATTAACACATATCTGCCGTTCAAAGGATAATCCTTATCCTTGCCGATATTTTGCAATTCATCACAATTCTTAATTTTAATATATGCATCATAGACATCTCCTTTCCAAGTATAGCCAGTGTCACAATGAAAATCACAACTTTGTGGGAAAATATTACTAGCTTGATAATTGGCATATTTCTTGTCATTAATCGGCCAATTAAACCAATCCGGGACATCGGGATCATTATCCCTATTCCACCAAACAGCATTTCCGGGCAATGGTCCCTGACATTTACCTTCCGGTTGTTTGACGCACTCTTTAGTTGTAAGATTCCATTTATATCCTGACTTACAAGTAAAATCGCAACTCTGTTTGTCACTACCAGGTTGGTCTTGATAATTGGCTTCTTTAGAGTCTGTCGGATCAAGATTTTTCCAAAATGGATTATCTGGTTTGTTGCTCATATCATACCAGACGGCATGTTCAGGGAGAGTGCCTTGGCATTGGTGTTGTTCCTTCTTGACACATCTACCGAGCTTATTAACCTTTTTTACTCCCTTGATCGCAAAGGAATGTAAATCGCCTGCATCAACACTAACATATCCACTATCAGTTGGACGTTTTGAAACCTCACCTTCTTTATCATTCCCCCAGGCATATATGATGCCATTTTTTATCGCATATCCAGTATTACCACGAGCACCTATTTTTTCATAGCCACCATCCGTTGGAACTCCGGTTTTTACGTCTTGTTTAACACCATTATAATCACCCCATGCTTGAATATATCCATTCTTATCCAGAGCCAAGCCAAAATTATTACCAGCTACGATTGCTACATATTTTACATTTTTTGGAGGAGTTTTCTCACTATAAAAATAACTCTTAGTGCCACGCCAAACATAGACACTACCGTCAACTCTTAATGCAAAAGCGTGATTATCTCCAACAGCAATTGCAGTAAAATTCGAATCTGTTGGAGAATTTTTACACTCATTAGACTCTCCTCCCCAACACTCTATCCGTCCAGATTCGTGTAAAGCAACGCCAAAATTTGCACCAGCCTGGACATCTATATATCCACCATCAGTCGGAGTATCTGAAACCTGCCCTATACGTTTAACCCCGCCATCCGCCGGTTTATATGCAAAAAAATCATTCCCCCAAGCATGAATATAGCCATCTTGATCCAAGGCATAGGCATGATGCCAATCAGTAGAAATTTTGACAAAATTATTCCCCGTAGGCATATCACTCAAAATCCCCTTTTGCATAGTATTTGTTTTATCATCTCTTCCCCAGCCAAGAATTTTTCCATCTGCGGTCAAACCAAATGTGTGAAATCCATTACCAGTTATTTGAATAAAATCATCCCTATTCTGAGTGTCTGTCTGCCCAAAATTATTCTGACCCCAGCCCACAAAACTTCCCGCCATCACCTCTTCGCTCATCTCCCATTCATATCCTTGTTCACAATCAAAATCACAATTAGTTTCTTCCGGCACATCATTTTTTAATTGATGTATCGCAGTTTTAGAACCAACCGTCGCGAAAGGATTATCTGGCAAATTAGAAGTGTCATACCAAACAGCGTTAAGAGGTAATTCACCAGTACATTTTTCTTGTTCTGGACAATCGTAGGTGTAGATATAGCTCCCTATACTGAGTGCTGCTGCTAATTTAGTCCCATCGGCAGAGGATGTAATATACCGCCAATCTCTTGTGTTTACCGGAGTTTTTACAATCCAGGTTTCACCACTATCGATTGATGTATAAATAGAAAAGTTATCTGATACCGCCAACTTAGTGCCATCAGCAGATGATGCGATGTCTAGCCAGTAGTTTCTTCTACCTGCTGATATTTGTTCAGTCCAGGTTTCACCACTATCGATTGATGTATAAATAGAATCGCCATTAAAGGCTAATGCTAATTTGTCGCCATTACTAGAGGATACGATATGTCCTCCATAAGTGGCTTCCGGAGTTTGCTTGACCCAAGTTTCGCCACTATCATGCGAGACGTAAACATGAGAACCTCCCGTTCCATTCGCTGCATACATATCACCTGCAGTTGCTGCTGCCAACTTAGTGCCATCAGCAGACGATGTGATAGACGACCAACTATGCAAACCTGACGAAGTTTGTTGATCCCAGGTTTTACCACTGTCAGACGAAGTATAAACATAGTCATTTATAACTACCGCTGCTAACTTAGTGCCATCAGCAGATGATGTAATATCCCTCCACCGATGGTCACCCACCGAAGTTTGTTTAATCCAGGTTTTACCACTGTCAGACGAAGTATACATAAAATTACCCTGATGCTTTCCGGTAAATCCATAAGAGTCTTCGGCTACTGCTGCTAACTTAGTACCATCAGCAGATGATGTGATAGATTTCCAATAATGTTTGCCTGCTGAAGTTTGTTTAGTCCATGTTTCACCGCTATCAGACGAAGTATAAATATAGTCATTTGAAGCTACCGCTGCTAACTTAGTACCATCAGCAGATGATGTGATAGATTCCCAATAATGCGAACCTGACGAAATTCTCTCAATCCAAACACATTTTTCTTCTTGAACTTTTTCTATACATGCGCCATCAGAACAAACATGGGTATCAGGACAAACGATAGGGCTACTAGCTAACCGACTATTTTCATCGCACCAATATTCTCTTACATGA
>Ga0210057_1000132_pt1 | contig 142931 bp, 132 predicted proteins | sample CryGeyCG2114_010_2_FD_183968 | JGI IMG/M metagenome (GOLD analysis project Ga0210057, IMG submission 183968) | Groundwater microbial communities from aquifer - Crystal Geyser CG10_big_fil_rev_8/21/14_0.10 (SPAdes) (version 2) | ecosystem: Environmental > Aquatic > Deep subsurface > Groundwater...
GCGATGCAGCTCGTGAAGTGATATCTGAAATAAAGCAAGAGCTTGAACAAGCTAAAGCACTACAAGAGAGGGGAGCATATCTTCAAGATATGTTAATTGCTTTTATGATGGAGAATCCTGATGCAAGTAAAGAACAAGTAACAGCTCAATTTGCTGATGCACAGATATCAGAGTATGAGAAGCAGAGGATAGTTGATTTGTATGGTGAATTACATGCTAGAAGAGAAGCGTCACAGCGTGTGATTGACGAGTATAGAACTGAAAGTGCAAAGGAACTTCATGTTGATATATCAACAACTGATGAAGAGGATAAAAAAGCAATTGATCAATTTGCTGCAAGAAAACTATTTCATGCGTTTTCTGGCCAGACTGCAACTGGTGAAGTTAATCTGGTTGATACTCCATTTGCTGTAGGAATTGAAGCAAACTCTGATGATATTAGAACTTTACGACGGGGTGGAGAGTCATATGCCGAAGGGTTTTATTCAGATGGAAGAAGCCTCAAAGTTGGCCAATCTAGATGGTCCGTAATATCAATGGTAGGTAAGAACGAAGTGCCACTTATAGGTGTGACAATGTCTGATCAAAAGGATGTGAGCTTAGTGCATGAGATTAATCACGGCATTAGTAAAGCAGTGAGATTAAGCTTGGACAATCGTGCCGATCAGGCTGCTGTTTGGGGAACAGAAGCTAAACAAGTAAGATACGATCGCCTACATACAAAAGCAAGGAATGCGATTGAAAAATCACTCGAACAATTTAAATCAAACAGAATTACCCAAGAAGAATTTGAAAACTCTATTCGTGGTTCAATGGGACTAGTTGTTGGCGAGAAAGTTGCAAAAGCAAAAGAAGAAGTCATTTCAGATTTTGAAGGATCAAACAACTTTGATTACGTAAGAAGAGTACAGATGTTGTCATATGATCAGTCGGTTCATAATACAGACAAACATTATCAGTATTTTGAGGATGTTGGTATTGTTGCTGAGAGATTTGGTTTCAGCCAAGAGGCCCAAGATGTTTATGACAAACTTGCTGATGAATATAATCAGATTTTGCAAGATTCTGTGTCAAGTGCAAGAGAAACATGGGATTTATTTAGAAATTTTGGTATGGACGAACAAAAAAAGGGTGAATTAACTGCCTTACTGCGACAAAGCCCATTATCAACATGGAACAAACGAATTTCTTTTTATTACAAAGAAGACAGGCGAGAGCTAAAATCTTTGCTTGAAAAAGCAATGCAACTTGATTCAATGATTGTTCCTTCACGCGATACATCTCAGTTTATTAATAATCGTGCAAGAAAGCTTCAACGCCAATTGCAAGCAATTCAAGAAAGAGGACAACAGGTAGATGGGCCTTACGTTCAACAAGTTGCTTCATTGTTGGCCAGGAACGATTCAAAAAATACACAACTTGTATATTTGTTTGATAGATACCGAGATGACAAGAATGGGTTCAATACATATGATAAAGAGAAAGTAGAATCGGTCTCCATTGATGATATCCAAAGAAATGCTAATCCAATACGAAATGATATATCACAATTGCAAGCAGAATTAGCTGAGCTAACTGCTCCAATTAATCAAAAATACAACCAGCTGTACGATCAGAGTTGATTTATTGACAATACATCTAACTCTGCTAAAATAGACTCACTTCTGATAATTCAGAGACCTTCCATAAATTTTTTCAATGGCAGCTAAAGTAGAAAACGAAAATAAAGCTAAAGATGACAACAAAGACCACTTAGTGGTTGATGATCGTGTAATTCCTGATAGTGGAGTTCCTACAGAACAAATCACAGGAGTTCTTGATATTGCTAACGAAGGATCAGGTTTGCTTCGACCAGAAATGGCAGCAAGTGATCACGATGTCTATATCTCTTCATCTCAAATCCGCAGATTTAATCTACGAAACGGAGATCTTGTGGGTGGTTTGGCACGAAGACCAAAGGATAATGAGCGATTCTGGGGACTTCTTAAAGTTGAAACAGTAAACGGCAAAAAAGCCTCTGAAGTAGGAGACAGACCAGATTTTGAAGAGCTATTGGCTGTGTACCCAGACAAACAAATTAACCTTTCAACAGGAAAAACTCCAATGACAACTCGAATTGTTGATCTTATAGCACCAATTGGTTTTGGTCAGCGCGGTCTCATAGTTGCTCCGCCAAAAGCAGGAAAAACATGGCTCATGAAAGACATTATTAATGGCATTGGTGCTAATCATCCTGATGTTCAAGTAATTGCTGTACTCATTGGAGAAAGGCCAGAGGAAGTAACCGATATTAAAAGGCACTTGGAAAAGGCAACAAACGGAACAGGACTTGTTGCAGCATCTAACTTTGATGAAGACCCAGATATGCAGACACGTGTTGGAGAATTGGCTCTAGAGCGCGCAAAACGCATGGTAGAAGATGGCAAGGATGTTATTATTCTGCTTGACTCAATCACACGTATGGCTCGTGCATATAATCTGGCTCTTCCTACATCAGGTAGAACGTTAACTGGTGGTTTTGATCCAGTTGCTCTGCATCCGGCAAAGAAGTTCTTTGGAGCTGCACGAAACATTGAAGATGGTGGATCAATGACCATTATCGGAACATGTCTTGTTGAAACAGGTTCACGAATGGATGACCTTATTTATGAAGAGTTTAAAGGAACTGGCAACATGGAGCTTCACCTAGATAGAAAACTTGCTGAAAAGAGAATTTTCCCTGCAATTGACGTCTCACGAAGTGGAACTAGACAGGAAGAATTGCTTTACGGAGAAGAGATGATGCAGCAAATTCATACACTTCGTCGAATGCTTGAAATGGTACATTCAGACGATAGAACAGAAACACTTCTTTCTAGACTCACAAAGACTGAGTCAAATGATGAGTTTTTATCTGAGATCAAAACAGCCTAGAAACTGCTTCACATTTGTATACGATTTTTGAACAGGCAAAAACTTTGAAATCAGACTAGCAATGCGATAGCATTAGTTTCGACCAATGGTATTTAAACGCGAAAATGCAAAATCACCTACTTCCGCCCGAGTCCGGAAGAATTCTTCTATATCTGCAGACATTAAACTGTTTAGCCGAGAATTATTCATATATTCACAAGAACTAGGTGGTAAATATGCACTGCGAGTGGGGAAGGGGAAGGAGTTTGCAGTAAGCTCACTCTACAAAAAACGAGGGCGTTTATCCAAACGTCTCATGCACTCCGGAATGGCTGGTATTACGGCCTTTGGGGTCATGGTGGCTCCAATTGTTGCACAAGAGTTCCCAGGGGATACAGTTGATCCGTGGGAGTCTAGTACGTCTTCTGTAGTGTTATCGGCGACAAGTACCTCAACAGAGACAATAGTTGCAGATCGTGACTACAGAAGTACATCTATTGAATATGTTGTTAAAGAAGGGGAGACCCTTTCTGAGATTGCCGAGAAATTTGGTGTGGATACAAATACAATACTTTGGGAAAACGATTTGAAGAGTAGTAATTCGATTAAAGTAGGCCAAAGCCTTACTATTTTGCCTGTTACTGGTATTTCTCACAAAGTTAATAAAGGTGACACTGTCTATTCCATCGCTAAGAAATATGATGTTGACGCACAAGGGATTGTAAACTATCCATTTAACACATTTGTTAATGACGAAACATTCGAGCTTGCTATTGGTCAGGAAGTTCTTGTTCCTGGTGGTGTAATGCCACAGGCAGCCTCAAGTACGACAAGCTCTCCAAGTAGGAGTAAACAGCTAACTCCAAATGCTGGAACTGTTGTAGCCTCAGGTCAGTTTGTCTGGCCAACTAATGGAGTTATTACCCAATATTTTGCTTGGTATCACAAGGCTTTGGATATTGCGAACCCATCTGGTCCAGCTATTCTCGCTGCAGATGCAGGTACCGTTATCGTAGCTGGCTGGCCTGATAACTATGGATATGGAAATAGGGTAGTTATAGATCACGGAAACGGTTTCAGGACACTCTATGCACACATGTCCAGATATTATGTAGTACCTGGTCAAACGGTGAATAGAGGAGACGTGATTGGCCAAATGGGCAATACTGGACGATCAACAGGAACTCACTTACATTTTGAAGTTCTTCAAAACGGAGTAAATCTCAATCCACTGAGTGTTCTTCAGTAGCAGGACCTTTGAAGACTATACCCTTGTGTAATACACACTTCTTCCTTTACCATGGCGGAAGACTAGATCAAGTTTTAATAACTTTGCAAAGTCACGGGATGCTGTGACTTGTGACACATTAAACTTTTTCTGAACATCATCATTTGTGAGTGATAGGCTCGGATTTTCAAGAAGAGACAATATCTGTTTTTGTCGCCTGTTTAGTTCCCAGAATGACTTTTGTACACCAGGAACTTTACGGTCTCCGCGAGCCACTTCAAGGGATTTGTTAACAACTTCTTCAAAAGCATCTGCATAAAACTCTAGCCAACCTGTCATATTTTCTGATTGAGATGCGACTTCGACTTCTTGCCTGTACCTACCAATGTTTTTCTTCCAATACTCATCTAGTACAAGAAAGCCTCGCACGTCATACCCTTCTTTGTACAAAAATAATTGAGAAAGGAGTCGGGTTATACGTCCGTTTGCGTTGACAAAAGGGGAAATGAGCCTCAGCTGCATCTGAATAATCCCAGCCTTAATAACAGCATGGTCATCTCCCTGGGATATATAGTCTAGAAGTTGTTTAAGTAAGCCAGTTTTGCTGTCGAATTCACGTTTTGAATCCCCAAATGTTGCCTGTGATGATATCGCATAGAGTTGATATACTGTTTCTGGAGTGACATTCTTTGAGTTCATATACCAAATCTGGTTTATGTAATCTTGTGTGTAAAAATAATGAAGCACTTCAGATTGTTCTTTAGTCAGCTTCTGTTTATTGTCAATTGTTGTATCTGACAAAAATGCTGCCATATCTCGTCGAGGTAACTTATTACCACTCATTGATAGTGAGTAGTACGTTCGTGCAAGCTTAGCACGCCAGGCGATTTCAGCTTGATCTTCACGAGGAAGTCTTAGTAGTAGTACTTTAGCTCTCGCACGGTCAATATTATCAAGAGTTGTCTTTAGTTTAGGCGAAACAGTATAAGACAGGTTGAGCATAGCTGTATTAATCTTTTCATATTCTTATCAGCATTACAATACCTGCAAGATTTGTTGTTTTTAATTACTAATGACCGCAAATGACAAGAAAGTGATAAGTAAAAAAGTAATATAAACACGCTATTGTAAGCAGAACTTGCATATGGCAAGCTAAATATAAGCTCATTTTTAGCTCTAACGAAGTACGATATCCATTTATCTATATTTCATTCGATTCACCGTGGTGAATTGAAGCAAATATAACAATTACTAAATCGAGTACATTCCGAGAGCGACAAAATTAACTGAGCTATATATTGAAAGGGGGTGAAAATGCTTATTATGCTACAAAATATTGGAACAGGAGAACTAATGTTCGTATCTGCGCTGCTGTTAGTTCTCTTTGGTGGTAATAAACTTCCAGAACTCTCACTAGGAATCACTGAGTCAGTACGGAAGTTTAGAGCCGTTTTTAAAGAATAATATTTTGCATTATGCAAAACAAATGAAAAAGCCTGACCTGTTACTAAGTAACACACTAACACTATCAAAAGCTATTCTACTTTTCACTTTTGCTGCAGCGTTCGCATTTCCGAACTCAGCGTTTGCTGCAGCAGGAGGTATCCAAGCTTGTATGCAGTCATCAACCTGTAATAATAGTCTAGGATCTCGCCCAGACCAGACACTTTTTGGGAAGTTAAGGGAGGTAACTCTTATAGCAAACTTACGACTTAATGACGTTCTCGCAGAGTGGGACACTCACTCTGAGACAGATATAAGAGCAAACCTTAGTGAAATTTCCCAAAGCGTGTCTACACTTAACCGTGTATCACAGTTGAGAGGGTTACTCGCACCTTTGGACAGCACGATCACTGGCAAACAGCTTAAGAACTCAGCGTTTGCTATTGGTGGTGTTATAGATACAAATCGAAAAGTATTGGCATCAAGTTCTGATCACGCAATTGCGGCTACTTGGCTTGAGCTGGGTAGTATTGTTTTTAAGTCAGTCATCATCAATCCGTCTTCACTTATTAGTCAGAAAGCACAGTTAAAGTATTACTTACCCCCAGAAGTAAAAGAGTCTGACGTGAAGAACCTTGATAGTAGACTCACTATGACCTACGACATTGAACGAGATCAATACTTTGTCGAGGGTGAATATGATCTGGATCCGAACCAGACTATCACAGTTGCAGTTTCTGTAGAAGACATTTGGGTCATTACAGATGAGCAGCTACAAGCACTTTCAAAACAAGTGGAAGAGCTTATGAAACCGTTAGAGGGTACGGCTTATTTTGCACAGGGTGTTACGCTCGAAAGCGATATCAATAGTTCTCTTGAGAAGATATCATTATTACAAGCAGGTGCTGTAACTCCTGATCAAAAAAATAGAGCATATCGTGAAACAAGTGTCGAGCTTAATGAAGTCGGTGAACTCATTGGGACATTGCAATCACTTGTGACTGATGTTGACTCTTTTGCGTCATGAATTGCCTTTATGGGTGGCTCCCAGATCTGGGAGAATCATATCGGCAATTGTCACAGCTGTTGTCATACTGTCTATGTAGGAAATTATATGATAGTGACAGCTAATAAATATATTAAAGTAAAGAAAGAAACAGTCTGATTATCAAATTCGGTTATCACCATTTGTATTTGGCTAGACGGGTTGAAAGTTACTTGCAGAAGAAGCTTTTACAAATGCAAGTACATAATCTAGTCGAGGTGGATATGGAGTTTGAACAGGCTGTTCTTTCATCTCAGAATGAAGCTGAGAATGTTGGAGTAGGTGGAGAAGACACTGTCCGAATTGAAGTTGAAGAACCAGTTCGTTTGTATAAGGATGCTAATACAAATTCTGACGTTGTCTTTACACTGAAGTTTTCAACAGACACAATCATTATTAGCTGACATGACGGGTTTGATTAAGTAGTCATCAAGATGGGGGAAGAGAGTTGTGACAAGATAGAAGAATAGATAGAGAAGAATCTTGTAGCATACCCTGTAGTATACAATAGTCTTTCAGGAGATAATGCGGAAAATGTGGAAAACTTATTAGAACTCGAAAGAGATCAAACTATATCATCTGAATTGGAGATTAGGATACATGATACACCAATGGATTGATTCAGAGTCGAACTACTCCTAGAAGACTAGAATTACAAAGATTGACTTTGGGAGATTGTCGCAATGCTTGATAAAACAATCAATTAATATAAGGTTGCCCTCTCTGCCTGATCTGAAAGTTGGAACTTAAAGAGTATTCACAATGGTTATCTAAGATAAGTTTTCACGAATGAAAAAAGTCTTGATTTTTCCTACATTGCTTCTTAAGTTACACATCAAAAAGCTACATTGGTATCCATAATTACTAAACAAGACGTCTTACAATCGATTTGGTGAAGCTGTTATTGTTTAACAATAAAATAAACGTTACATACTTCTTTATAACTAAACCCCCTATTTTTGATATACTACAGTCAATCGAAGGCTAGCCCTTGAAAGGATTAATCATGGGTGATGACGAAGGCAATGGCGGTATAGTACATTTATCAGATATTAAAAAGAGAGCTGAAGTCGCGGCACACCAAGCACTAGCACTTTGTTTAGTTGCTTTATTTGTAGTGATAGCATGTGTATTATTGGTGGCGTGGCTTCTACTACCTGTTTTCTAATTATATACTTTTCACGAATGAAAACATAGCAAAGGGGTTGGTCTGGTACATATACCAACCCCTTTAGTTGTATAAACTCTTCACTTAAGGATCTCAATAGTATTGCTAACATGTGGGCCAACCTCTGGGAAAACTATTCCGGGATGTCGTTTGAGTATCCGTTTAGTATTCCCTTTGGGTTCAGGTTGATCACCTATCTCCCGAATATTGCTAACTATATTGAGAAACGCAAACACGCCGAATGCTAATAGCAGGATTACAAGTATAAATAATATAGCAACCAACATTGTAAACTCCTTGTCACAACTATTTTAGTGTTACGATGATTATATCGCATTATAACAAGAGGCGAAATGAAACAAATTACTGATGTTATTAGTGGTGATGATACACATCGTCACTTTGTTCAATGTATAAACAAAGCATCTCAATAGGACAGGTCAAGCATTCAGTCTCTTATAAGTGGAAATATGCTTGCTGCCTTTTCTGATGAAGGAATTTATACAACTTTTGTATATTGGAATATCTAATTACCCTTCTTTAATAAGATGAAACCAGATTGTATACATAATGCATGAGGATTGCCGATATTACGCCCAATGCGGTTAATTTAATATGCAACTTTCCAAAATAGAAAATAGAAATAGTCGTTACTGTATGTAATGAAACAGTAATCACTATTCGTTTAAGTAGTAGGAGTGGTTCTTGTGCCAAAATCGACATATAGCCATATAAAGATGATTCTGTTATTCCAAACATTACGCCAATCAATATAGCGTTGAGTCCTTTATTGGTATGTTCATCTTTTGAAGTAAGCAATACATACACCAACCCTCCCTTTATAAGTTCTTCAACAATAAATGGATGAGGATATACTTTCTCTAGCACCAACGCGAGAAATACTCCAAGCGATGCGAATAAGGGCAGTATTGCGATCATTGTTATTTTTCGTCGTCTTTAAATGCTTTTCGAAGTTCTTTAACAGAATTACCGAGTCCTCTTCCTATCTCTGGTAGTTTTCTTCCACCAAATAAAATAAGGATAACGACTGCTATGATTAAAATTTCTGTTGTACTGATTCCTTGAAACATCTACCATCACCTCCTCTTTATAGCATAAACATATATGTATTAAGTATAACTATGATTTCAAATAAGACAATAAGCGTGGCTCAGATTGTAATCAGTGAGAAGATGTAATATGTCAAAGAAGTTTCCCATTCATTATTCGTTGTCTTCTTTATTGTCGTCATCATCGTCAGTCTCTTTTTCTTTAAAATTACGGACTGAATCAGTTATCCCACGTATAAACTCAGGGATTTTCTTTCCCCCAAAGAGAAGTACTAGAATAACTGCGATGATTATAAGTTCTGTAGTTCCTAATCCAAACATAAATCACACCTCCTTTTCAGTTTCTTTAAGAGTATCTTCATATTATTTACTATTCTTTAGAAGCTTTTTTAAACTCTTTTATCGCTTCTCCTATGCCACGTATAAACTCAGGGATTTTCTTTCCCCCAAACAGTAGAAGTAGGATTAAGACAATAATTGTTAATTCTGTAGTACCTAGATTGGACAGCATATCAGACACCTCCTTTTACATTATTCATCTTCTTCACTACTATCTTTTTTTTTGTCTTTAGTTTGGGGTTCTTTCTGAGTATTTTTAACTTCTTTTGTTGATTTCCCTAGACCACGAGCAATCTCTTTTAACTTTGAAGAGCCAAAGAAAAGAAGGAGAATAACTATGATAATAATTAGCTCGGTTGTTCCTATGTTTGCTAACATCTTACCTAAGATACTACTCTAATAAAAAATGCGATGCAAGAGGGATTCTTATACTTTTATCTAGTTTGATCTGGTTATTAAATCTGATTATTAGTACTCAAGATCATAATGAGATTTGTTTAGTGAAGACAGAGTTACTATTGGCTTTTCTATCACATCTATCTTTTCCCATAGTTTAACTTTGAGAATTATCTTTAGTGAATGTTTTGCGGTTACCGTCCTCATCCTGCTCATAAGTATAGCTTCGGCTTCCCGATGAGCTGTGAATTCTTATAAGATATATACCAATCAAAGTTGCACCGGCTATGAATATCGCAGTATACAAATGTATGTCAACCTTCATTATATATCGTATAAATAGATATAATACGCTGGCGGTAAAATTCATCATTACGGCTGGTCCAATATATCCTGAAAATCTTTTTTTGTATTCATAATTTTGCATAAGACTTTGAAATATCTTTTGCAAAATTTCAATCTCTGCTTCGCTTTTGTAATAACGAGTTATTTTGTCAGTTTCTTCTGGAACAAAAAAATCAGTTCTTTGATAGTTTGGGTGATTATATAATGTAAAAACAACTGAATAAAAAGCAACAATAAAACTTGGTAGACTTAGAATCAAATAGTTTGTCGCCATATTGTTATTAGAAAAAGGAAACAGCTGTAAAAGACCCAATACAATGAGTGTATTTAACCATCTGGTGGCAACTTCTTCTATGTTACTTATCTGCAGCCAAGTATGCTCAACTTGATGTTTAAGTTCTTTTGATGCATTCTCTTGCACTAAAAGAACTCTTTCTAGTCCTTGCGGAGTGCTCAATAAATTTTCAAGCTCTTTATTAGTTAACTGATCAAGCCTCTTTCTTTTTTTAGTCATCTTCATTTACTCCTTTTCCCGTTAGGATCCGCCATATAGCAAAGTCATTCGAATCATTAAGTTTAAAAGATAATATTCTAAAAAGTATTTAACAGCAAGAGTATTGATTTTATAGTTAAATAATCTTAATCAAAAAACCTAAAGAGGTTGTTGAAAAAAGTAAACTATTGGAATATAAATAAGGGGTAACCAAAATACTGTATGCCAAAAATATTAATTATCGAAGACGAACCACTTGTTGCCCGGGTATACGAAAAATCGTTGCGTTTCAAAAATTATGACGTTGTAACCGCTCGTAACGGTAAAGAGGGCCTTGAAATGATTAAGTCTGAAAAACCAGATCTCGTTCTGCTTGATGTAATGATGCCAGAAATGAACGGTATTCAAGTACTTGAGGCAGCAATGATCGATCCAGAGACAAAAGATATTCCAATTGTTATGCTTACGAATTTATCTGGCAAGAATGATGCAGAACTTGCTTTGTCTAGAGGAGCTGTGGAGTATTGGATTAAAAAGGATACAAAGCCGCTTGAATTTGACAAAAAAATTGCAGAAATTCTTGAAAAAACTTCATTACCATCTATCCATTAAGTACTATGTTAGCTGAAGGATTTGAGAGATATTCAGAGTTTCAGCAACATAAGGCACTTATCACCTTCAGCTCGCGAATCCATAGTATTCGTGGATATATAGCCATCCATCGTGCTAGTGCGCGTGTACCATCTTTTGGTGCTACGAGAATACATAGCTACAAAGATGATAATGATGCGATCAATGATGCGCTGCGTCTTGCAAAACTTATGTCTTATAAATCTGCGATGGCAGAGCTCCCTTACGGTGGTGCAAAGGCAGTAATTACACAAATAGATAAAAGCAAGGAAGCTTTCCGTGATTATGGTTCAATTGTAGATACACTACGTGGTTTGTTTGTCACAGGCGCCGATGTTGGTGTCTCTGTAGACGACGTTAAACAAATGCGACGCTCAAGTAATTATATTGTTGGTACTACTTCAAATCCCGTGAGATATACGGTTGAAGGGGTTTGTATAGCGCTAGATGAGACCATTCATGAAGTTGGGGCGCGCAAAAACGAATTAACGATTGCAATCCAAGGCATAGGTGCTACTGGTTCTGGGATTCTTGAATCAATACATCCGCATGTAAAGAAAATATATATTACAGATGTTGATGAAAAAAAATTAACTAAATATAAAGGGTTTGATAATGTAGAGATTGTTTCATCAGACTCTTTGTTGTGTCTACCTGTTGATGTATTGATGCCATGTGCACTCGCCCATTCAATTAACAAGAAAACGATTAAATCCTTACAAACTAAGATGATCGTTGGGAGTGCTAACAACCAACTTGAAAGTGAAGAAATGGCTTTTATTCTTCACAAAAAAAATATTCTATATGCTCCAGATTATGTTGTTAATGCTGGTGGTTTAATAGCAGTAACAGATGAATACGTTCATAGCAATCATAGAATTAGAAGAATACAAAAGAAACTTAATGTGATCAGCCGGAATATGCAAAAAATATTTCGCAGATCAAAACAGTATGATTTACCAACAGCTGTTGTTGCAAATAGGATTGCCGAAAAACGATTTAATGATATTCAATGAACAATATAAAAGATTTTAAACACTTCACGATACCTGCAGATATAGATAAGAGCATTGATGAATTAAAAAATAATAACCCTCAAAAGTGGACTGATCTAGGAAAGAAAAAAGCAATTGATTTAGCAAATTATACAATACTTACAACACCCGCATATAAAAAATATATTGAAAAAAATGGTTTTTCTGAAACAGTTATTACTGCTGATAATTTCTCAAGACTACCACTTATTGATAAAAATGATTATCTTAAAAAGCATGCGTATAAAGATCTTTTCCCGAATGGTGATTTTTCAAAGGTAAGTACTATATCCTCTACTTCTGGTTCCACTGGAGAACCCTTTTATTTTCCCAGAGGTGAAGAACAAGATCAGCAATACGAATATGTTGCTGAAATATATATGAAAGAACAATTTGAGATTGATAAGAAAACAACATTAGCAATTAATGGATTTGGATTGGGAATTTGGATTGGAGGTATTTATACGTATAAAAACATAAACAGATTAGCTCAGAAAGGATATCCGATTGCGATGGCTCCTATTGGAGTTATTAAGGAGTTGTATTTACAAACTATAAAAAAGCAAGCAGAGTATTTTGATCAAATTATTCTAATGGGTTATCCACCATTTATTAAAGATATCTTAGACGAGGCAGTTGAATATGATATTGATTTCAATAAGTACAACGTTAAGATTATGACAGCAACAGAGGCGTTCTCAGAAATATTCAGAGATTACCTTATTGAAAAGGCCAATATCAAAAATCCTCTTAAAGATATTATTAATATTTATGGAAGTGTTGAGTTAGGTACAATGTCCCACGAGACAGCATTATCTGTTTTGATTCGCAGGATAGCAGTTAAAAAACCTGAGGTATATAAAGTAATTTTTGGTGATGCAAGTTTATTACCCACCTTAGTTCAATATCATCCATATATAGTGTATTTTGAACAATTGGGAGAAGAAGTAATTGCTACAGGGATGGGTTCATCAATTCCTTTAGTACGATATAAATTTCATGATAGAGGAGGAATAATTTATTTTGATGATATGGTAAATCGACTGAAGAGTGTTGGTGTTGACATTCTTGAAGAAGCAAAAGATGCCAATATAGATGATACTATTATGAAGCTTCCTTTTGTGTATGTTTATGAAAGGACAGATTTTGTTGTTTTAGTAAAGGGTGCAAATGTTTACCCTGAGAACATAAAGATAGGTTTGCAACAAGATTCTGTTAGAGAATTAGTTACAGGCAGATTTACTATGGAAAAAAAGCAAGACAAAAGCTTTGAAGATTATCTGCTTGTTCATGTAGAGCTAAAGAAAAATCATTCTATCAATCATAAGAACCAGAAAATTATTAAGAAGGCCGTATTTGAGATTTTAGCTCGTGACAATACTGAATTCAGATATACACAAGAGTATTCAAAGAATGACATACTTCATATTCAGCTACATAAACATGAAGATCCTGAGTATTTTTCTCGTGATGTAATTAAGCATAGATGGGTAAAGAAATGAAACCAGTTTTTGTAAATGATGATCAAATAGAAAACTTTGAAAATGATCATACTATTTTTAGTAAGATTGATATATCTCAGTCACAAATCAATGAACTGAAAGAGATTTCTTTTAGTGATGAAATTCTCTATAAAACCCAATGGGTTTTCTTCCCATGGAGTCGACAGCTGTTAAAGACACTAGATGAGATTAGTTTAAAAGCTTTGCGTACTAATCGTAACAAAAACTTAATTACAGAATCTGAACAAGAGATTCTATATAATTCTACGATTGCGCTAGCGGGGTTGTCTGTCGGGAGTGGCTTAGCAATTGAACTTCAATATTCGGGAATTGCGAATAATCTAGTGCTTGCCGAAAGTGATATGATTGAGACCATAAACCTAAATCGTATGAAGGCGAAATTACGTGATGTTGGGATTAAGAAACTAGATTATGTATTAAAAGAGATATATGAGCTAAATCCATACGCACATATTACTTCATTTAGTGAAGGTGTTAATGAGGATAATATAGATGATTTTTTAAAGCTTTCAGGTGCTCAGATTATTATAGAGATAATTGATGATTATGTAAGTAAAGTGAGATTACGATTAAAAGCTCGTGACTTAGGAATCCCAGTAATAAGTTTTGCAAATTTGGGTGACAGTGTCCTAGTTGATGTTGAGCGTTATGATATTGATAAATCCTTGCCTCTATTTAATGGTGTTCTTGGAGATCTGCCAGAAGACATTCTCAAGCATCCTGAGAAAATTGATAAATTTTATGCGGTCAAGCTTGTAGGGAAAAATAATGTTCCACAAAGGGCACTAGATTCGGTTGAGGAAATTGGAAAAACACTCATAGGCAGACCTCAGCTTTCAAGCACCGTTGCAATTAGCAGTGCATTAGGTGCTTATATTTCTAGAAATATCTTACTTGGAGATACATCCATAAAAGGTCGGCATTTAGTTAAGTTTGACAGTTTCTTTAAATAAATCTATGTATAAAAACTACGAAGCCTGGAATGTTAGCGAATTTGATTTTCCTAAGAGTGGCTCTATTGAAGAAAAAATCAGCTTTATTTCAAGATATGGATTACTAGCTGCCAATATTCATAACACTCAACCATGGTTAATATCAATAGAGAATAACATTTTAAAGCTACAGCCTGATTGGGATAAACAGCTTAAAGCAGCTGATCCAGAAGGTAAAAATCTTTATATTAGTTTAGGCTGTTTTGTTAAGAATATTGAAATAGCTGCTTCACACTTTTCATATACTACTCAAGTTGATGTTATAGATGATTTGATCCAAATAAGATTTATAAAGAGTAGTCGCAAAGAGGATTCGAAACTGTTTCCTTATTTAAAAAAGCGATATACAAATAGATTACCTTTTTCAAGTAAACCAATCTCTCAAAAATATATTAGCGAATTTTCTAAACTTACATATGGAAATTTCTCTCTTAAGTTCTCAAATAATAAAATTAAAATATCAGAGGCCGCTTTACTCTATCAAACTGCCATATCAGAAGAAGCAAACAAAGGACTAGATAAAGAACTCGTTAAGTGGCTAAAAGTTGCCGACACTAATGACTTTGATGGTATGCCACTATTTACTCAAGGGATGTCTGTTCCCTTGTCAAAAGTTATGAAGCGATTTGTGATGAAATATGCTCCAAGAAAAGTTGCCACAAAAATGGTGTCATCAGTTGATTCCAAAAAAATAAAAAACTCTCCGCTAATAGCTGTTATTGATGGAGTGGCCAAAAATAAAGTTGATTGGATGAATATAGGACGCTTATATCAGGAATTCACACTACAGTGTTTTGTGTATGGTTTTTTTGCATCTCCGATGCATTCACTCGTTGAATCACATACCACATCCAAAAAACTCAACTTAGTGTTTGATCAAAGATTGGAACCTCAAACATTTTTTAGAATAGGATATGCATCAAACGATTCATATCACACACCAAGAAAACCGTTGTCTTGGTGTGTCGATACTGAACAAGAGCTAATAAATAGTCTCGGTATTCAGATAGAAAAGAATTTTATTAAAGTAGGTCAATATAATATTCGATATATAAAGACAGGGAAAGGAACGCCACTTGTATTAGTTCATGGCGGCAATATTGGTTGGGGACAATGGTATCCAAATTTAAAAGAGTTATCTAAACATTTTACTGTCTATGCCATTGACATGCCTGGTGGTGGTCGCTCTTCTCGTGTGGATTTTAGTACGTTTGATTTAAATGATTATCCAAAAGTTTTAAATCAGTTTATTGAAGAATTAGATCTTAAGAATCTTCATATTGCGGGTTCATCAATGGGTGGTTGGGCTGCTGCTAGAGTAGCCATCCAAAATAAAGAAATAGACAAACTTATATTAGCTGACTCTGTTGGGTTCACAAATACTAAGTCATTTGCTAACAGAATATTAGAAAACAAATTTATAGCAAAGCTACTTTGTAACACTGTATTTAAAGCATCGAGAGATAATATTATGCTGGAAAATTTAGTTCGTAGCACTTTTTTTAATCCAGGAATGCTTGTGAGTAGAAAATTTATAGAATATTTTTATGAGACTACTCTAACCTCGCATAATATGATGTTTATCAGTCGAATGATTAGAGATTTGCAATCATTGTATTTGGGTGACGATCTTGAAAAGATCAATAATCAAACTTTAATACTGTGGGGAGATAATGATACTAGTTTACCACTTAGTGACAGTAAATCTAACTTTAAACTAATTAAAAAATCTAAAGTAGAAGTATTCAAAAATGCTGGCCATATTATCTCAATAGAGAAGTCTGAAGGTTTTAATGACAGTGTCTTGAGATTTCTCAAATCGAAGTAATTGTTTATACTTAATGCATGAATATTGGAATTATAATTTCTGTCACCGCGGTAACCGCAAATGTGTTGCTTGGTTTTATAGCGCTACTGAATAATCCTAAAAATACGGTTAATCGGATAGTTACAATATTAGCTTGGGTTACTTCAGCATGGATAATTGTTAATTCACTTTCAGTTGTTGGTATTAGCCTTCAGTTTAATTTATTTCTTATCCGCTTAAGTGTTTTTCTAGCCGTACCACAGATACTTGCGGTTTATTTTTTGGCACATACTTTACCTGAATCGAAGTTACGAATATCTGCTAAGCATTCTATCGCTATGTTGATTATAGGCACTGTAATCATGGTGTTAAGCCTCACACCTTTTGTTTTTAGCGGAATTATACTCGAAAGTGGTGTAAGTGCCGTACCTGGGATTGGAATGGCAGCATTTGCTTTGTTCGCAGTATTTACATCCATAAGTGCAATATATGAATTTACAAAGAACTTGCGAAAATCTAACGGAGTAGCTAGACAGCAGATAAAGTACATAATGGTAGGAATTACCGTGATGTTTACTTTAATAATATTTACGGTCTTAATTCCTGTTGCAGTTTTTAATTTTAGTGGACTTGTTCAATTTTCACCCCTTTACACTCTTATCTTTTTAAGTAGTACAACGTATGCTGTGGTTAGACATAGATTCTTAGATATCCGTGTACTTATTGCTCGAACAATATCCTACTCGGCTATGATCTTATTGATTGTTGCTGGTTACGTCATTATTTTGATAGGTATTACTAACTTAATACCTGGTGTTGAGTTAACGTATAGTATGGTAGCTTCGCTTTCCGCTGTCAGTATTGTATTGTTTTTTTCAGCAGGGCCACTTCAAAGAACAGTTCAGGATATCACTGACAAAGTTTTCTTCAAAGCAGGATATGATACAGAAAAAATACTCTCAGATATTACTCAGCAGATGGCTTCAACAATTGAGTTGGATGAGCTAAGCAAAAGTATTTTTAATATTCTTACTGCAAATGTGAAAGTGACTAAAGGTGCATTTGTTCTTGTGCATGATCATAAAATTAATACCGTCAAAGCCACTGGATTTGATGAGAGTTCGTTGACAGAAAACACTTGGATAGAGAGACTGCTTCATACTGGTCGTAACAGTTTTGTGTACGAGGAATTAACTGATGATTCTCTAAAAGAGAAGTTTAGAGAACTAGATATATCATTAGCCCTGCCACTCAAAGTTGAAGAGAAGGAGATAGGTATCTTTTTGATTGGGCCAAAAGCTTCTGGAGAAGTTTACTCCGCACAGGACTTAGAGTTAATTGAGATTTTGGCTCCACAACTAGCTGTCGCATTACAAAACGCTGAAAGCTTGGTAGAAATCAAAGAGTTCAGTAAAAAGCTAGAGCAGAGAGTCGAAGAGCGTACTCGAGAATTAAAAGAAGTTCAAAAGAGTGAGCTAGATAAGGCGCGTGAGGTTATCCGTCTTAAAGATGAATTTGTATTTATTGCAACTCACGATCTTCGTACTCCAGCGACTGCAATAAAAGGATTTATTTCTTTGATTAAAGAAACTTCGGCAAATTACAATCTACCTGAGACAGTTGTCGAAGATATTGAAGCAATACAACAGTCTGCTGATCGCCTAATGCAGCTTGTTGATGATCTCCTTGAAGTTGCTCGGAGCGAATCAGGAACAATTAAAATTGATGTACAAGAAACAGATGTAAAGCCAATTATAGACGCTGTGCTTCAAGAAGTTCATCCATCAGCAGAAGAAAGAAAAATTACTATCACTACTGACATCTCACCTAACTCAAATGTAATGGCTGATTCAGAAAAGCTACAAGAGATTATAGAGAATCTTCTTTCAAACGCAGTAAAATATAATAGGGACGGTGGGACTATTATATTTAAAACGTATCTAGATGATGATATGCTACATTTTTCTGTAACAGATACTGGACTTGGTATTCCTGCCGATATGCAAGAAAAAGTATTTACAAAGTTCTTTCGTGCTCATCAGAAGGGTACAGAAGAAGTTCCCGGTACTGGTCTTGGGTTATTTGTTGTTCGAATGCTTGTTGAAAAAATGAAAGGAGAAATTTCATTCACCTCAACAGAAGGCAAAGGAACCACATTTACCTTTTCTCTTCCTATAGCCAAGTAAAGAAAGACAATCTGGATAAATAGAAGCAAACAAAGTTAATACTGTGATTTTCATTACTTCAATACTTGCGATTCACAAGAAGCCTACACTTTTTTTTAGACAATATTATAGAGGAGTTATTTATATATACAAAAAGTGTTTTATCTCTCGATTTTATGGAATAAGTGTGCACCTCTAATGCTATATTCGACATATTTTGTACTTAGACAAGAAGAAAACAATGCACATGAACTTCATCTTGAGCCTACAAATGTGAGAACATGGGTACATAAGATCGTATTTGAGGAAATAGTTGTATATTTAGAGTTAATTTATTACACATTCATTATCTTGATAAGGAGGAATGTCTATATATAAATATTGGTTTGTATATATTTCGCTCTAACACGAAAATATTGGCAGTGGAATCTGTTGACATATGATTTAAAGATATACATGTTCATTCTATTTTTCACTGCCACGATGAACGGGGAAGATAGACAATGAGCATGTCAAAGAGATTGATATCAGCAATTAGGATATAAAATTTTTTGTTTAACTTTCGTCACAAGATTTTTCAACTAAGGACTTATACGTAAGCTGTCAATTTGTAGTCAGATGAAATATGCAAGAAGAGTATGTATATGCGAAGTTATGATGAGTTGTCATGTATATACATATATATGTGTATATCAGTCTTGATTAGTTCATAAGCAGTCTAATTGTGAGTTGAAAAGATATTTGAAATCTCTTACTTGTTATGGAAACATATTGACTCGCGGAGAGAGAGGCATTACCTTACTATGCTAAAAAATTATTTATATACGTATATTGTAGAATGCCCATATCTAAAGTGTAGTCTTTTACTAAATAATTATGGTAGTGGTGTGGCTGTTGGGCTTGGTTCCACACTAGGTGATGGAGTAGGAGTTGCTGTGGCTGTTGGTTCAGCTGTAGCTTCCGCGTCTGCTTGTTCATCTAGTACTGGAGCCTCTGGAGGAGCTTGGTTTTCATCGAGCTCAATAACTGGTTCTGCATCTGGGTTTGCCTGCTCAGGTGCAGTAAGATTATCAGATCCTTCTATTTCAGCGTTGGCTTTCTTATCTTGTAGGTCATTAAGGGCTTTTGTCGCTACTTCAAAATCTGTGCTATCACGATCAACAAGCGATAGAACAACTGACATAGCATTTATAGCATCGTCAATTCTGCCCGCTTCACGGTAAGCAGCTGCTAAGTTAAAGAATGAGTTAGCATGATCTGGTTTGACAGAGGCTGCTAGTTCGAAAGTATCGATGGCGTCGTTGTATTGTCCAACTGCATAAAAGATGCCACCTAGTGAAATTCTCAGGTTAGGATTTATTGGATCAAGGGCAATTGCTTGTCTGTAGGTTTGTGCTGCAAATGAATATCCTCCATCTGCTAGGGGAGCAACCGCCTGGTAGATTGAACCTAAGACTTCCCAGTTATTAGCTTTTGTTGGATTTAGTGATACCGCGTTCTTACCTTCTCTTATCGCTTGCTGAATTAATTGTGCAATTGTTTGTCTATCTTGATCTGAAATATTCTCATTTGACGCAAGACTGTTTGCAATTGCAAGGTTGATTTGAGCATAACTAACTCTATATCTATCTACCAAAGGATTTGTATTGATTGCTGAGCGTAGTGTGTCATATGCGCCAGAACCATTATTTTGAGCAATAAGTCCCAAAGCTCTTTTATATGTTGTATCAGCAGCTATTACTCTTTGGGCGTAATAACCAATAGCAATAACAAGTGCTATCATTGGCAGCGTTGCGACTAAGACAGGTAGTCGTGATTTATTCTCTCTACCTTCAAAGTTAAATACATCAAATGTTGAGTCTTCTGACTCAGATGATAGTCCTAATAGTATGAAGAATGTGAAGAGTAGAACACTTGTTGATGGAAATGCGATAAGCATTGCGGTTGAAAGTCCGAGTGAAATTGCAACAGGATCATTTACTTTACGCTTTTTAATTGCTCTATACACTGCAAGAAGTAACATAGCAAAAGCGCCAAAGCCAGCAATACCTGTTTCAGTAAACATCGTGAAAGCATAGCTTCGTCCAGATGTGTAACGCACAGACCATATAGGGGATTGGTTATATTCAAGAGGTACGAATCGAGTGAATGCTGATAGGTAGTTGCCAGGTCCCATACCGAGTAGTGGATTGATTTTTACTGCATCAACTGCGACTGACCATGATGTTGCGAGACTAGGTAGTTGAGGTGCTGTTGGTCTGCCTGGCAAATTATTAAACACGTTAACAAGGAGGGCGAAACCTAGAAGTGCCATTGAAACTCCATATAATGCACGTTTTGTGACTTCCTTGTTATTAACAATTGCCTTAATTCCAATTGGTGCTGTGACGATAAGAAAAATCATGCCTGGAAGGCTAGATCCAAGAGTATTAAAGTTACTAGTTCTCACAAAAGCTGGAAGCTGTGGAATTGCCTGGAAAACCCCTGCTACAGTAAGTAGAACTATCAATGAATATGCGACTGATGAGAAGAATAGTACTTCTTTTGCTATCTTCTTTTGCTTTGAACCTAACTGATTTGTAATAAAGTAGAGCAATGCACCTGTAATCACAATAGATGCTGAACCTGGCAAGAAAAAGGCATCCATAATATTAGGTGACTCAAGTAATCCACTAACAAGGTAGATTGTTGCAAAAATAAAAACAGGGATGTCGAAAAGAGATGTAGAGAATGAAATCTTATTTGTCATTAAAGCTCTGACTACTTTTAATAACACTATTAATAGTACAGCTATCACTGCTAGTGCTAATTTAGGTGTTTCAAACACATTTGCAAAAAAAGAAAGAACGAGGATGGGGAGTAGTGCAATTACTCCAAAGTAGATGTAATTTTCAATTTGTTTTAGTGACTTTTCAGTATTCATTTCTTTATTTATATATAAACTATATTTGTTGTCAAGAGTTGTTTATTACAAATCATCACAATCAATATAAAAATATTACTTAAAGTATATTTTGATATACTTCTGTATTAACCACGAGCCAATTGAATGTAATGTCTATCTCTGCTGTACTATCAATAGATATTTCTACATATCCATCAGACTGATGACGTACAAATAGCTGTTGACCATATGTGTTGGTTGTAGGGGTAACGAGTACAATTGAGCTATCTGTAATTGAGTCACTATAAATTTGAACTGAACGACTACCTTCTTTAATAACAGCTTTTCCAGAGGACTGCTCCGCAGTTGTAACTGATACATGTTCATCAGTAGATATTCCTTTGACATAGAAAGCCGTTTTATCTCGGATCTCAGAATCGTCAGGAGCAGCCAATGCGATCTTCACGCCATCCGCACTTATACTATTAATAGTATCCGATGATGTTTTCACCTTTGATAGTGTAATAGTGTCTTCGACAGATGACGGGTGACTATCTACGAGAAGGGGGACTGCGACAAGAACTGTTGTGAGTACTATTGTATATGCACCAAGCATCAATGCACTTCTATATTTCATAACGCTGTGTGTTGTTTTGATAACTGATGTGTCTTTAGGAAAGGCAAAATCGAGAAATGTGCTGAGAGATGAAACTTTTCTTTTGTATGTTGTCTTTTTAAATGCTTTATTAAGAACTTTTTTATACGTTTCAAAATATGACTCCATCATTGCAGTGTCAGTGTGGCCATTTTCAATAAGCCAGTTAATAAATTGTTGGATATCACTTTTGTAGTTTCTGATACTGCTTTCTGAAAATTTTTCTGATTTTAGTTTGTTCAAAAAAATATGTAGTAGATTTTGCATTTTGAGGCTGGATTATAGATATTACACAGTTTATCTCCTGTATATATCTAGTCTCCAATATTTATCTCAGGGTGTCAATAGTAACTATGGTTAAATTATTGCAAAACAGAAACTGTTAACAATTATGATTTCACACAAGCATATAGTCGATATCCGCATGAAATATAAGCAGTAATTACATATATTGCCTATTCTATATAATCTTATAATATCAATATTTTGTTTAATTATCGCAAATATTTCGAGCTATGATTGCGTTAATTATTTTCTGCAAAATTGCTATTTTCTATAATGTATTAATACTTGTGATAAGTAACTTTATATATTTTCTGAATATGACTACATGTAGAGTGGGTGTTTGCGTAGAATAAAGTATTTAATATGTTAATTTTCTCACATCAACTTGATTGATCTAATTTATAAGATGGCAATCTATTTACTAGAGTGCTTGGCAGTTATGAGTTGTCATAATTCCCTGTAACAAGGTTTATTTTATGCTAGAATACTTTTTATCATGACAATAAAAAAAGTGTATGATCATATCAAAATAGAAAAGTACTGGAGAGAGAAGTGGTTAAAAGATAATGTATATACGCCTTCTCTTGCGTCAAATAAAAAACGCAAATTTTATAATTTGATGATGTTTCCGTATCCCTCGGCTGAAGGCCTTCATGTAGGCAGTATGTATGCCTTTTCAGGAGCAGATATACACGCTCGATTCCATAGGATGTCTGGCGCTGCAACATTTGAACCAATCGGATTAGATGGATTTGGTATTCATTCTGAGAATTTTGCTATTAAGGTAGGTAGGCATCCTAAAGAGCATGCAAAGATTAGTGAGAAGAACTTCTATAGGCAGCTGTCTGAAATCGGAAATAGTTTCGCTTGGGACCACAGACTTGAGACATATGATCCAGATTATTATAGATGGACACAGTGGTTGTTTATAAAACTTTTTAAAGCTGGCCTTGCGTACCGAGATAAAGCCATTGTGAATTGGTGTCCAAACTGTAAAACAGTTCTTGCGGATGAGCAAGTGGAAGATGGGAAATGTGAGCGATGTGCACATGAAGTTGAAAGAAGAGAGATGTCCTCATGGTTTTTTAAGATAACTGACTATGCTGATAGTTTGCTCGAAAATATTGAAAAAATAGACTGGCCAGAAAAGATAAAGATTGCGCAACGACAGTGGATAGGTAAGAAGACTGGAATTAATATTACCTATCCAATTAAAGACTCCAACAATAGTGTTACTGTCTTTACCACTCGTCCAGATACCAACTTTGGAGCTACCTTTATCGTTGTGGCCCCAGAATACGCACAAAAGATGTTTGATGCGATACCATCTGACCAACGCGAAAAAGTAGAAAAATATATCAAAACATCTCTAAGCAAATCAGAACAGGACAGAAAAGTCGGAGAACGCGAAAAGACTGGTGTGTTTACTGGTCTCTATGCTATAAACCAGCTTAACGGTTATGAGATGCCTATTTGGGTTGCTGATTATGTTCTCATGGATTTTGGAACAGGTGCAGTTGTTGGTGTCCCTGGGCATGATACACGTGATTTTGAGTTTGCTGATAAATTTAACTTAGAAGTAATTCGAGTTGTATCTGTTAATGACGAAACAGGCCCAATTACATCACTTGATCAAGTTCAAGAAGAAGATGGTGTAATGATCAATTCGGGATTTTTAAACGGACTAAGTATACATGAGGCAACCGAAAAGATAATGGATTATTTGGAGGAGAAAGAATGGGGAACGCGCGAAACAAGTTATCATCTTCGAGATTGGGGCATAAGCAGACAACGGTACTGGGGGCCGCCAATACCTATGATCAATTGCAAGAAGTGTGGCTGGGTACCTGAGAGCGAAGATAATTTACCTGTTGTATTACCTGATATTGAAGATTTTAAACCTAGAGGAGACGGCACTAGTCCGCTTTCAAATGCTTCTGATGATTGGAAGTATACAACATGCCCAGAGTGTGGAGCTGAAGGTGCTGAACGTGAGTTGGAAGTATCTGATACCTTTTTAGATAGTTCGTGGTACTTTCTTGCCTATCCCAATATACACACAGATGAATGGAAAAATGGACCTACGCCTTTTAATGATGAAATAACGAAACGCTGGTTTCCTGTTGATGCATATATTGGCGGCGCTGAACATGCAGTCTTGCATTTGCTTTATGCTCGATTTATTTGGCAAGTATTATATAAGGAGAATATCCTTCCAAAAGAGCTAGGAGATGAGCCATTCCCATTTTTATTTAGTCATGGTCTTATTATTAAGGATGGTGCAAAAATGAGTAAATCTCGGGGTAATGTGATTAACCCTGATGATTATATTGAAAAGTATGGTGCAGATGCACTACGCACTTATTTAATGTTCTTAGGGCCATATGATGGAGGAGGAGACTTTCGTGATAGTGGTATCGAGGGAATGAAAAGATTCGTTGATAAGCTGTATAAACTATTAACATCAAAAGATATTAAAATATCTCAGTCTAGTTCAAACAAGATCCAGATAAAGCTTCATAAAACAATTAAGAAAGTATCTGAAGACCTCGCGAACTTTAAATACAATACAGCAATTGCAGCATTAATGGAGTTAGTAAATGTTATCCAGGAGTCTATCGGGGGGGAAGATAGCATGCCAGAAGATGAAGTTCGCAACGTGTTTGAAACACTAACAAAGCTTGTAGCTCCATTTATGCCATATATTGCCGAGGAGATATGGACACACGGATTTGGTAACGAGTACTCGATCCATACAAGTTCATGGCCCGAGTACGACGAGTCGTTAACTACTGACGATACCGTCAATGTTATTGTGCAAGTTAATGGAAAACATAGATCTACACTTACTATTGACGTTGATCAAGCTTCTGATGAAAATGTCGTATCAAAAGCAGCTCTATCTGATCAAAATATATCAAAGTGGGTTGAAAATAAAGATATAAAGAAGGTTATTTTTGTTCCAGGCAAGATCATTAACTTCGTGATTTAAGTCTCTTATATTGGTGACTGACACTTATCTTCTAGAGACAACAAATATAACTGCAACAACAGCTAGTATTATCGTGAAGATTACTAGAATTACTAAAGCTATATTTCTGACAACATTTGTGCGCGAGTTAGTTTGCGCCTGTTCAGTGGGTGATGGTGTCACTGTTGCAGCTGAATCAAGCTCGTTTGACGGTGTCGTTATTGAATCAAAATCTTGTGGACTTGTTTGAACTGAACCTAAGAATGGAATAGCTTGAAGAGTACCTTGCATAACAACCTGACCTTCAGGTGAACGTGGGTTGTTATCAAGCTCTTTAGTTACGAAAATGCTATTAAACGGTTCACGTGCTTTAAATAATTGTTTACCCAAGTCAAGAGTGCCTAGTCTAATTGGGCTACCACCATCTGTTGGGTTAGCCCAGGCGACGTATTGAAAAACTTCTGTTCCGCCTGGATAAAGAATATCTCGACATAGTGTAAGCAGATTAAACTGCTGGTTTTCCATGATTCCTGAGGTAACATGACAGCGAGCTGCCTCACCAACTTGATTTCTGAGCTCAAAAAAACCTTCTGAGGCTTTAGCCTCGCTCGCTAGACTAAGCATAACAACAGCTATAAGTGTGATAATTATTTTCTTCATATCACTATTGTACTACATAGAGTGATTTTTATGCTAGTTTTTCATATTATTAGAGAAAGATGAATGTATCTGCCGACAAGATACGATCGCTGATTGTCAGCTATCCACTGCATATTGGTGCAATTACGGTTGGCTGTCTTCTTTTTGGTGTTGGAACACTTCTTTCTATTCAGTCCAAAGAAACAGTGACAGTACTATCAGACGCTGATGAGAAAAATACTTCATCAATAATGGTAGAGGTAGTAGGGGGAGTTACGAACCCTGGTGTATATATACTTGATGCTAATGCACGAGTTGTTGATCTTCTTGATGCAGCAGGTGGATTGCATGATGAAGATAGTGAGTGGGTAGAGCGTTTTATTAATAAAGTAGAGAGGCTAAAAGATGGGCAAAAAGTATTTATTCAAAAAAATGATAATCAGTCAGAGAATGAGAGTGCTAAGTATTTTGCGGATCAATTTGCTGATAATTCTCAGCAGGGGAGCATCCAAACAAAATACGTAAACATAAACACAGCCTCGCAATCAGAGCTAGAAGATCTATGGGGAATTGGCCCTATTTACGCCAAAAACATAATCGAACAAAGGCCTTACTCAAATACTGCTGAGCTTATTGAGAGAAACATCATCAAACAGAATGTGTATGAACGAAATAAAGATGTCTTAACAGTCTATTGATGAGAAACACACTAAAACTTCTCATTATTCTCGGTTTTCTTTTTCGCATTGCAACATATACCCAGTCACTGCCCGAAGGAGAAATAGTTGAAATACATGGACGTGTTTCAAGAGAGGTTACCACATACACTTACTATCAGAAGATTATTGTTAACAATTATGAAATATATGTTTCTCGGTTTCCTGAAATCACTTATGGAGATACGGTAACTATTCAAGCATCTGTTGAGGATGGTGAGTTAACTGACGCGAAGGTAACTTCTTACTCGAAAGGTAAAGGCGTCTTCGCGTTGCGAGAGTCGCTACTTGCACAGATATCAAAATCTCTTCCACCAAACGATGCAGCACTGGTATCTGGGATTCTACTAGGATCAAAGAAATTATTAACTAATCCATTTGAACAAAAGTTGATTAACAGTGGGACAATTCATATTGTTGTTGCATCTGGTACGAATGTCACACTTACAGCAGCATTTCTACTTGCATTGTTATTACCATTTATTACAAGAGATAAGGCAATAGTGATAGCACTCGGGGGAGTCTGGGTGTATGTAGCTCTTGCTGGGTTTGATCCACCACTGGTGAGAGCTGCGATTATGGGAAGTGTTGCTTTTAGTGCACAAGCCTTTGGCCGCTTAAGTGATAGTTTATCAGCACTATCAGTTTCTGCTCTTTCTATGCTGGTTATTAATCCACTATGGATTTCTGATGTAGGTTTCCAATTATCACTTATGGCAACAGTATCTCTGATACTCTTTGAGCAGTATTTAAATAGTAAATTACATTTTGTACCACATGTTCTTCGGCAAGACTTGTCAACCACTCTCGCTGCTCAAATTGGAGTGGCACCATTACTTATGTATTACTTTGATAGAGTTTCTATCATTTCTCCTTTTGTTAATGTTCTTGTTCTATGGACAGTCGTGCCGATTATGATTATTAGTAGTATTGGATTATTTATTTCATTATTGTTGCCAGTTGTTGGTGTTTTTGTACTATCATTAACTTTTATCTTCACAAGATATTTCATTACTATTGTTAGTATATTTGGATAATGAATAAAATTGCTTTTACTGCCATATTTACACTTGTGATGCTGGGTATCTCACTTATTAATAGTGTCATCATAATGCAGGATGATCGATATAGCATTATTATGTGTGATGTTGGACAGGGGGATTCAATACTTATTCAGTTTAAGGACACGCAAATGCTTATTGATGGAGGACCTTCTAGTGATGTGCTTGATTGTTTGAGCTCATTTATGCCTTTTTGGGATACTACTATAGATATAATTGTCTTGACACATCCTCAATCAGATCATTTTGGCGGGCTTCTTAGTGTATTTGATAGCTATAATGTGTCTCGGTTACTTGCTACTGAGGTAGAGAACTCCTCGGATGCATATCAGGAATTTAAGAAAAAAGTTATAGAGGAGGGTTCAGATATAATCATCGCTCGAGAAAATATGACGCTATCAATTGCAGATGCACATGTAACAGTTATTAACCCTGATATTCCAGTTGTATCAGGCCAGTTGGGAGATTTGGAAACACGGTGTGATCTTAATGAATTTTCCATTACCTTACTTTTTGACTATAAGGATTTTGAAATGTTGCTTACAGGTGATATAGGTCCGGATGTTATTACTGATCTTGCGGATGATGGGCAACTAACAGATATAGATGTCTTAAAAGTTCCTCATCATGGGTCTAAAAACGGATTAACATATATGTTGCTTGATTACACTCGTCCTGAGTACGCACTGATTGGAGTGGGGAAGGATAATCGCTTTGGACATCCACATAAAGTAATACTAGATCTGCTATCAGAGTTTAATGTTGATGTGTACAGAACTGATGAGCTTGGAAATATAGTATTCAAAACTGATGGAATAACTATATCTAAATAGATCAAATCAAACATGCAGATAGATAATTTGATAGTTAATGCCCTAAAATACTGTCACTCCAGAGTATCGAGTGATATTCTTAAGCACAAAACGCGAATCTGGTATACAATAGATACTATATGAAAAAGATAATTGAAAAAACACTACGAGAGATTCTAGGAGATTCTGTAGATTTTACTGTGGAATATCCAGCAAGCTTTGAACATGGTGACTATTCTACAAATGCTGCTTTAATTAACGCAAGAAATGAGAATACATCTCCTCGTGAATATGCAGAAAAGTTAGTCAGTCAACTAAATGATCACAATAGTCTAATGCAGCACATAGATAAAATTGAGGTTGCAGGTCCAGGTTTTATTAATTTCTGGATTAATCAAAAAGGAATAATGTATCAGCTAAATACTTCAGAAAAAAATATTGAAATTCCGCAAACCATTATGCTTGAATTCGCTCATCCTAACACTCACAAAGCGTTTCATATAGGGCATTTGCTTAATATTATTACTGGTCAAGCATTATCAAATTTATGGGAAGAAGTGGGTCATACGGTTCATCGAGTTAACTATCAGGGTGATGTAGGTATGCACATTGCAAAAGCTCTATATGGACTTATGCATATGGATTATACCGATCCAAAAGAGAGTAATGCCCGAGCTGAGCTGCTTGCGAAAGCATATGTATCTGGCAATAAGGCATTTGAAGAGGATGCTGAAGCCAAAAATGAGATTATTCAGATCAACAAAAGCATTTACAAGAAAGATAATCCTGAAATTATTGACCTTTATACTACAACTCGAGGCTGGAGTCTGGAATATTTTGACACAGTATATGCGAGAGTGGGTACGATATTTGATAGACTATATTTTGAAAGTGAAGTATTTGAGCTGGGTATTGAGAAAGTAGAAGAAGCCTTACAAAAAGGTATTTTGGAGAAAAGCGACGGGGCGATAGTATATAAAGGAGAAAAAGATGGCCTCCATACTCGAGTTTTTCTCACTAATGAAGGCAACCCTACGTATGAAGGTAAAGAGTTGGGTTTAGCTGAATTTCAGCTTAATGAATATCATCCTGATAAGATAGTTCACTTAGTAGGGAAAGAACAAAAGGGGTATTTTGAAGTTGCTTTCAAGGTGATTGAACAGCTCTATCCAGAACTTGTCGGAAAAGAATTTCATCAGGTGTACGGATGGGTTAGCCTCAAAGGGGGAAAGATGTCATCAAGAAAAGGTAACGTTGTTCTTGGAATGTGGCTTCTTGATGAGGTGAAGCAAAGAATACACAATGAATATAGTGATCTATCTGAAGAGCAAGCCGAGCTTATTACTCAAGCTGCTGTCAAATATGCATTTCTTAAAACAAGTCTTACACAAGATGTCGCGTTTGATATTGACGAGTCTATTTCTTTGAATGGCAACTCAGGCCCCTATCTGCAGTACACTGTTGTAAGAGCTGTATCAGTCCTTCAAAAAGTAGGTGGAGAAGTAGATACTGGCGTGCTTGAACAGAACCCGAAACTCTCTGAAAAGGATATAAGGCTTATGCGTCTTTTATCCCGATTTAATGAGATAATCATCGATGCAGCAAAAACATACTCACCATCAACGCTTGCGACGTATCTTTATGATCTTGCGTCTGAGTTCAACGGATTGTATAACAGCGAAAAAATAATAGGGGATGAGAATCAAGAAGTGCGATTAGCTATCACAAAAATTTGTAGTGAGAGATTAGAGAAGGGACTTAAACTCCTTGGAATCCAAGTCCCTGATAAAATGTAGGCATTTCCTACAAGCCAATTGCTCGTTCGTACAGACTAACACCATCTATATGCCAGACCTCAAGGATTATTTTTCCATTAATCCAATAATCTGACTTAAGAATGACTCCAGCTACTTCATCGAAGGCATCGATCAGATCTTGTGGTAATGATGCGCCGACAAGTGTTATGTCTTGAACGACAATCCTGATTTTTGATACTAACTCAGATTTGTGCTCAGTTATTTCCATAACATGTTGGTATCCTTTTTCTCTGTTTGAGCGAAATATAAATTTTCTTTGCACTAAGCAATCACGTATTGTATTACTTAGTTTCCGACCTGTCTTTTCCGAAATACCAAATGTTGTTATTGCGAGCAGCCTAGGTTTTACTAATGTGCCATACATAGCAAAATTCCTTTATGTGTATGAAGTTGCTACTATTATACCAAAACCGAGCAAGGGGAGTGGTTATGAGGATTTCTTTTTGTTCTTTTGCTTCTGTCTATAATCAAGTGCTTTTTGGTAATGATCATGAAGTTTCTGTGCTTCTTGATGAAGCTTTTCAATCTCAGAGTCTGGAAGATCTTCAAGGTTAATAAGCGTATTTCGAGCTCCGTGAATGCCTTTTAACAGCTCGTCAAGTTTTAGATGTAGTGCACGGCTATCCCTGTTTTGCGTATTCTGAATAAGAAACACCATGAGTAGTGTGACAATAGTTGTTGCCGTATTAATAAACAATTGCCATGTCTTGGAATAGTTAAAAAGAGGCCCTAAGAGAGCCCAGCTGATGATAATAAGAAGTGCTGTGAAGAAAGCAAATGGCTTACCAACTAAGGTTGAGACAAAAATAGCTAATTTTCTGAAAGATTCGTTCATATATTTTTAGTATAACCTACTTTATTACGTTAATGAAGAAAATGACTTGCAAGAAGAAAATAGATGGTAATACTGATTAAGTCTTGAATAATAGTTGCGACAGGGCCGCTAGCATTAGCAGGGTCTACCTTCAGTTGTTTAAGAATAAAAAATGGAATAAGAATTCCAGTGAAAATTGATGAGATGATTGCAAAAAAGATTGCAGATGAGATCGTGAGTGCCATCTGAAAATCAGGTTGTGTTGTACTAGAGTAGAGCATAAGAAGTGAACTTATGATTGAAGCTATAACGAGCGTAATTAGTAATTGCTTAATAAAATATTTACGAAGCTTCAGCCTTTGGTGAAGAGCAAGATCACGAATGGCAAACGCTTCCATTTGTGTGCCTACTGCATCACTCATATAAACAATTAGGGGAATGAAAGCAGCCAGATAGAGATTTTCAGAAAGCACTTCTTCAAAATTGCCGATAATTCCTGAGGCAACAATCCCACCAATAAGCCCAAGAATTAGCCATGGCAGACGGCGGTTGACTGAGTGAGAAATGCTTACCTTTAGGACATCATCAATGCTTTTAGCTTTATGTATTTGGTGCCTCATATATTTAGTATACATGAGATACTTCTATGTTATACTCATTACGATAATGAAAATTATTGATACTTCCACAAAAAAAGGCTTGCGCATAATCACGTCTCCTGTGCCAACACTTGAGTCAGTAACTGTAACTGTATGGGTAGGAACAGGATCTCGCTATGAATCAAAAGAAATATCAGGCATTTCTCACTTTCTAGAACACATGGCCTTTAAAGGTGGAAAAAAATACAAGAACGCACAAGCAGTTTCAGAAGCGATCGATGCCATCGGTGGAGAATTTAATGCAGGCACTTCTAAAGAATGGACAAACTTTTATGTGCGAGCATCAAAGCAGCATATGGAGAAAGTTTTTGATGTATTAAGTGATATGTTGCTCTCGCCGTCACTGAGACAATCAGATATTGATCGAGAAAAAGGAGTTATTGTTGAGGAAATGAACATGTATGAAGATACACCAATGTACAAAATAGGCGATGTGTTTGAGAATTTGTACTTCGGTAAAAAACATAGCTTAGGACGCGACATCATTGGCACTAAGAAGACCGTAACTTCGTTAACACGATCAGACTTCAAAAAATATATTGCAACGCATTACAGAGCGAATAACATGCTCATAACGGTATCTGGAGGAGTGGATAGCAAAGACGTTGAGAAATTAGCAGAGAAATACTTTGGATCGGTAGATGGATCTGATAAACAAGATATAGAAATATTTAGTAAGAATCAAAACAAACCTCAGGTTTTTCTCAAAAACAAAAAAGTAGATCAAGTGCATTTAGTTCTCGGTTTTAACGGAATCCCTCTTGGAAACAATGACCGGTATGTTGAATCAGTGCTGGCTACTATACTCGGCGGGGGAATGAGTTCAAGACTCTTCACAGAAGTGCGTGAGAAACGAGGGCTTGCTTACTCAGTTCGTGCAGACCAATCACATTATCTTGATGTAGGATATGTCGGTGCACAAGCTGGTCTTGATCCAAAGAGAATTGATGAGGCAATTAAAGTAATACTTGGTGAGTTCTATTCCATTGCCAATAGAAGTAAAAAGATAACCTCACAAGAGTTAAAAAAAGCAAAAGAATATATGCGCGGTCACTTAGCTCTGAGTCTGGAAAGTACTAAGTCGATAAATGGATTCATTGGACATGAGGCAATACTTCTTGGCAAAGTTCGCACAATAGAAGAGGTCTATCAAGGAATAGATTCAGTTACAACTGAGGACTTGTATCGTTATGCACAAGAGCACTTTGTACCAGAGACTCTCAACCTTGCAATTATTGGCCCATTCAAAGAATCTTCTCGCTTTGAAAAACTTTTGATATAATCAGGCCATGGAGAGAACAATCGTATTAGTTAAACCAGACGCACTTCAAAGAGGTCTTGTTGGTGATATTGTGAGTCGATTTGAAAGAAAGGGGTTAAAAATAGTGGGAATGAAGATGTTAACTTTAACTGATGAAATTGTTGAGTCATGGTATGAACACCATAAAGACAAAAGCTTTTTTAAAGATTTAAAGGCTTATATGCAATGGACACCTATTGTTGCATTTGTTCTCGAAGGGCTTGATGCAATTCCTACAGTACGTAATCTAGTTGGGATAACAAAGGGAAGGGAAGCAGAAGCCGGGTCAATTCGTGGAGACTTTGGTATGAGTTCACAACAGAATCTTATTCATGCTTCAGATTCTGTTGAAGCAGCGACTAAAGAAATCAAATTGATATTTGATGGAGATGAATTGTTTGATTATGAATCAGTTGTTGAGCAGTTGATTTATGCTTCTGAAGAACGATCTTAACCTCTAAATTTTATTACTTTACCCTTATTCCTCTTAATACCCCTGGAGAATCGAGCACTGGAACGTTATTTATAATCACTTTATTATTATCCACTTTCTGGAATTGTAGCTGGGTTGCTGATGGGTTTTGATATATTAGATCATAGAAAGCAAACCCTTCATACGCTGCTGAATCAATGGTTACTGAACAGGTACCTCGTGTGTGGGAACTATCATCAGCTGCTACAGCATCCCACATTACAATTATTAGTTCATCATATGTTGCCTGTTGACGAACATAACTGAGTATTTGCATATCTTGTATGTTTGATCCAGTACAACTAACAGGAAGTGCAGTCTTCATCAAATCATCATCGACAATTGCGTTTATATTTTGAACTGCATAGTAAATTGGCTTTTTAGAATTATCAGGATCGATAATATTAAAGTGGTATTCAAGTTCATATTTGCCGTCACCAGTCGTGTTTTGGAATGGTCGTTTAAAGATAAAGTTAATGACCGGCCTTACACCTAGTTCAAAATCCATCATCATTGATCGCTGCTCATATTTTGCTTGAGTGAGTAGGGATATGTCTCTCTGGTCCGTACTTCTATTAAAGTTAGTTGGATATCCCATCTCAGTTACTGCGAGTGGCTTGTTATTTACCATTGTCCTTAGTGCTGTAACTTGGTTACGATATGATACCCATCTATTCCATGGCTCAAACTCAGATGCAAGCTCAGGGTATCTAAATGGTTTGTAAGGCTGTCTATACGGATGATAGCTAAATACATCAATATGATTGAGAAGACCTTCGTTAATAAGATTTGGGATATAAGGACGTGGGCTATCAGCCATAGCTTGCAGCATAGCTATGCCAGGTCCGTATACTTTTGAACCTGGGTCACCTTCATGGATTGCTTGAGCTGCAACTTTAGCGATGTTTTCATACTGAGCTTCTGTAATCCAAGGTGTGCGATTTCCTAGGTTTGGTTCGTTATCAATTTCCCAGTCATCCACATACTGTCCGAATTCTTGAGCAGCGCGCTTGTAGAATCTGCTTACATATTCCATATCACTTGCTGATGTTGGAATGCGTCCATCAATACGAGGGAAATCTAGTCGGATAAGTATATTGAATCCGAGTTTCTTTGCCTCACTAAAGTACTCGTAGTAATGGTCAGGGAATGAATTCCAGTATGATCCTGGGCTTTGGCTCGATGTAACTTGGTTTGATCCAAAATAATCCTTAATCCATGTGTAGCCAGCATCTGAGATTGATGACAAAAATGAAGGTAAATTGTTTCTTTCATGGCCTTCCTTCAAAACCGTTGTATGCGTACCAAAAGGATTACTACTAATATCAATTGTCTTTCTGGGTGAAAGCACTTGTAATTCGGATCGAATACTTGGTGATAATTGATCAAAAGTTCGTAGATCGCCAGGGTTGTTTGTAGGATTTGGAACCACAGTAGATGATGGAGTAGGAGAAGGAGATGGAGCTGGGAAAACAGGAGTACAGCTATTAAATAGTTGCCCTATTAATATATCTAAATCCTGTTGACTGACAGTTCCATCAGTATTTATATCACTGCGTGATCCAGTCGCAGATGTATTGAAATCTCTCACAAGAGCTGAATAGTCAAGCACATCAACAACAGAGTCTTGATTAATATCAGCTTTCTGACAGATGTTTTCAGCAGGCTTTAGTAGTACATTGTACATGCTTGTTGTATCACTTGTACCACCGTTTCCGTTGAGTGTGACAGTTTGTCCTGCGCTAAATGTTTTGGATGCTACAAGTCGAGTTGCTTCATTATTAGGTAAATTTGTTGAGATAGTTGAGTTATTTGTACTCCAGCCACTTAACCAGGAGCTCATTCGGCTGTTTACGTCCGTATATACCACATATACGGTAAGATTTTGATTTGCAGTGAAGGTGATGAGCGGGCTCGAAAATGAAAATTGTTTATCATCATTGGCTGTTTTTAGATAATAGAGTCCTTGGTATTCATTAGGAATTGATGTGAATTGATATGGTCGATCTGTATACATATTTTTATTTGTCGAGAGCGAATCCCATTGGTAATCACGGCCACTATAAATCGTTATATTGCTAATAAGATTTCCAAGATTTGGAAGGGGAACTGGCGTTGATGTTGGATTGTTTGTTGGAGCAGGCGTTGATGTTGGATTGTTTGTTGGAGCAGGGTTAGGTGTGCCTTGTGGATCAATATTGCTACAGTCAGGGCTATCAACACTTTGGCCATTTATTTTGTTGCCACATTTTACATAATTACTTCCAGGGCTTCCTCTTAGTAAGGTCCCAAGGCTTGTTGCATTTGTGTAGGCGATTGTTACGCCTCCGCGAGTAAAACTGCCACCATCAAGTCTAGAACCTAAATCTAGGTTCAACAGAGTATCAGCGTTAGAAATAGTGTTGCTAATAAATTTGTAATCCATATATGTATAGTATTGTCCCGTTCGAGGATTTGGGCGGTTATCGGAGTGAACTTTTACAAAGTCAGAGATCGATCCTTGGATATTATTACGTTGAAAAAGTGCATTTCTAACTGCACCGAGAATAACTGGGGCCTTACCACTTTTGTGGTAAAACTGATTTCCGTCTACGACAAAATATTTAGGAAAACGCTCTTCGTATATATCTAGCTTACCGTTTCTGTCGCCATCGCAAGTTGCATCATTATTTTGATGGAAGTCAACCCAATATGGATTGCTGTAAACACCGACATGGTTTGAAAAGTCTAGATTAATTTGTGAATTAACTATTCCAGCGAATTGAGTACCGTCGAAGTGGAGTGGGCCATTGTTGAAAAACGAATCTCGGAAGAACAAGTTATTACCCTTAATCACACTTAAAATACCTGCATTGTTAAATGTTACTTTGTCAAACAAAATATCCTCAGTATCTTCAAAAATAAAGGCTAAATGTTTATTTCCTGGATCATTAAAGGTTAGATTCTTGAAATAGAAATTTTTAACTGGGTCATGTCTACAACTACTGCCAACATGTGCAGTGCTATGTATGTGGAAAGATCCTTTGATCATTGTCCCAGGCTGATCTGATACAAAATGAAGATTCTCATAATCTGAGATATCAACATTTACACCGCCATTTACCCAAGAGAAATCGCTTTTATAGAGATTCGTTGTCCATTCAAGAGATCCAGACATATTATATGGACCACAGTTGCTAGGGAAGTATAAGGTTCCACCTGACTTAGGTATTTGCCTAAGAGCTTCTCGGACACCAGCAGTGCTTGAACCAGACTTATAGTTACACACATTGACTGTTGGACCAGAGTTAGTAATTGATCCAACTGGAATATAATTACCTGCATTTGTGCTTGGGTTATATGGATGGTTTTCCCACCAATCGATAGCTGATTTTGAATAATCTTGTGGCAAGTGGGGGACACCATTTATTGCTTGCACAGATGTGACAGGCATAAATACAAATGCCAAAACAACTATTAGTGCTATTTTTGATATGTGATTCAACATGATAGACAGTCTTGAACTTAACAATAGCAAACATCTACTATAGATCACAAGGAGTGAATTACTCATCTAAAGCTGACGGCTGCTCCTCCGTTGTAGAGTTTTTTAACTTGTGCCGGGCTAAGAGCATAATTATAAACTCTCAAATCATCAATCTGACCGTTACTAGGATATACACCACTGGCAAGATGGCCGATATATGCATTTCCAGAGCCATAATTTAGTTCAATCGGTGTGATCGCTGTTGATTTATCGAGAGTTCCATTTATATAGATACTAATATATCCAAGAAATGTATCATGTGTTCCACAGATGTGCGTCCATTCATTTTGATGCTCTGCTAAGGTTGTATTTGAGAATATAGTTTCCGTTGTTGACGCCGTTTTGACTCTAAAGAAGTAATTTGTACCTTCTGTAAATAATAGATACCCAGTGTTTACGCCTCCACCTGTTGTTTTTTCAAATATTCCAGCGCCGTCATTTGTCTGATCAGTTTTGTACCACGCACAGACTGAGAGTGAACGTCGTAGATTTAGCTTAGTAGGTGTTGTTACTTGAATCCAGTCGTCCGCTCCATCAAAATCTAAACTACCATCATATTTACCGCTTGATCCATTATTCCACATTTCACTACCAGTTCCTGAGTTACATGTACCAGCTGACGTGTTTGTACCTGCATTGGGTACTATTGTGCCATTAAGATTATTTCCAGATGTATCATAGACAGTTGATCCTTGACACTCATCAAATTGCCAATGGGCGATAGGTGCACCGCGGTTATACTCATACGATATTTGTGATTGAGTAAGTGAATAATCCCATATCTTCACTTGGTCTATAGCTCCGTCGAAATATGACCATGCATTTGAGCCATTACCTCGAGTGGAGTCGTAATATCCTGCTCCAATTGTTGAATACGTCCACCAAGAGTGGTCAATCGTGCCAGTTCTGTACCCGTAGTATCTTCCATCAACATAGAGTAGTTGAGCTGTTGATTGGCCTGCGAGTGCAACATGATGCCATTTGCCATCGTTAAATGATTCAGCTGTTGTGATTGCACCTGTACTACCTGACCAGAACTCTGCTCTTATCTGTCCACTCGAGTTTACAAGTATCGCTGGTATATGGTTGGTCGGTGTTGTTGGTGGTTGCTGATTTGCTTGGCCAAAGAGCACTCTGTTATTTCCGGTTGTCTTAAACCACAAAGAGACAGTTAAGCTCGTGTCTTGAGAGAATGAATAGGGGATATCAACATAATCATTACTTCCATCAAACTCAAGTGCCTTCCCATATTTACCAGTTACCCAGTCATGGTTTGTCATATTGGTAAGAGTTCCGTCGTTGCCATTTCCTGAAGTATCGTTTGCAGTTGTCCCAGTTGCTTCATCAAAGTTCCAACTGGCAATAGGCTCGGCGCCAGCACCATCGCCGAGTGTGCTTTTTTCAGTAGCTGCGGTTGCGCCGAAGCTAACGGCACTACCTGCATTGTAATCTTGTGCAATCTGCTCTGGTGAGAGTGCAATGTTATATACAGACACCTCATCAACTAATCCAGTAAAGAACTGGCTCGTTGGGGTAACAGCATACGATCCAATGCTTATATCTCTTGTTGTCGTTGTAATAGTTCCTAAACTAGCATTTGTGTTTGTTGCAACTTCTACGCCATCTATATATAGTCGTGCTGTTGTACCATCTCTCACACAAGAAGCCCTGTGCCACGCGCCATCGTTCCATGTATCTGTTGTAGTAGCCTGTGCCGTATTGGCTGAGCCATCTCTGTACAAACATGTCATCTGTTCAGAGCTATTTATGGCGAGGCCAGCAACATTGTTTGTTGTTGTTCCGTAATTTGAGTATATCCAACCAGTTGCCGCATGATTTGTGCTTGTATTAAACCAAGCTGAAATTGTTTGATTTCCAGATCCGGGAGAAAGTGTCGAATCATCTGGCACAATAATATAATCGCCTCCGTCAAAGCTTAAGCAACCATTTGTTTTGCAGCTTTCTGAGCCTGTCCATGTTGGATCATCTGTGGATGATCCAGAATTGGCACCAAGTGTACCTGCTAAGCTGGTATCACCTTGAGAGTCATTAATAGTTTGTCCATAACCTTCATCAAGCGCCCAATATGCAACTGGATCGGGGAGCAGGGATCCTGATACTTGCGATGTTGACTCTCGCATACCTTCAACAATTTGTTCCTGTGAGCGCGCATAGTTGTAAATCTTCAGTTCGTCTAGCGCTCCTCTAAGGCGGTAGTTGTTGCCAACACCTGATGTATTACCTACCTCGACCGAAGAGTTACTCGTATAGAGTAATCCGCTGGTTGTATTAGTAGACCGCAAGACGCCATTGATATATGTTTTAACACTCGCTCCATCATATGTGCAGGCAATATGAGTCCACTCATCTAAATTAATAGGATAAGAGCCGTCAGATGAAACCGAAGCGATTCCTCTAATATAACAACCAACTCGCAATGTATTGGTTATATAAAAATAGTAGTCATTTGCTCCACCTTTTCTATAAATAAATGTTTGAACATCAGATGGGTCATCTAAATATACCCAAGCTTCTGTTGTAATGGCTGTAGTCATATCTAATGGGCTGTCAGTGGTATCTGCTATTAAGGCATGAGCAGAACTTGTAGGGAAAGTCAGTCCATGACCAAACTTTCCTTGAGTAAATTCTGTACTAGTTAAGGTCATATCTTTTCCACCAGTTCCTGAATCAGCTACTGATGTGCCAGCGGCTTCTTCAAATTTCCAGTGACCCACAGGTCCCGGCGCCCAGTTATAAAGAGCTGATACTTCGGCAGGGGAGAGAGGTCTCTCATAAATTCGAATTTCATCTAGTTTTCCGTTGAATTCACTTCCACCGTTATAGCGACCAAATTCGCCACCTAGATCAAAAGATCCAATAGTTCCTGTTAATTCGGTGCATGTACCTGTGTCATCTTGTCCGTCTATAAATACTCTTCTTTTAACAAGACCATCTTCTTCGCTTACAACAAGTCCTATATGATGCCAATTGGTGTCAGTGATTGAACTTGAAGAGTAGCAAGTTGCTGTTGTTCCACCATTATTCCCAACTCGGGTCTGAATTAATCCTGTAGATGCAACTACAATATACACAGCTACGTTTGATGGATCTTCAATTATTCCTTCTAGAACGCCAGAATGTGCGTCTCTTTTCATCCAGGCAAAGAAAGATCTCTCGGTGGAACTTTCCGAGATACCAGTACTTGCTACATAGTCATTTTCTCCATCGAAATTTAATGCGTTTCCAAATTTACCTCCCACTTGATGCAAAATCGTGTAATCACATGAATCAGGAGCGGCAGAGAATGCAGCGCCTACTGTGAAAGTTTTTGTAGAGCCAACATAATCTGTGATAATCTTTTGTTCATCTGATGAAAGTGCTCCACATGTCGCGGCGGGAATTGATAGAATCATCCCGTTGTATGCATCATCAGTAGTGGAGAGAGTGCCATCTGTATCAATAACTGTGGTTGTTGTATTTGATGATGCATCAGATGTTCCTGTTTCTTGAGCATTGGTTAGTGTGCCATTCTTACTATTGCCTGATTCATCTGCCACAGTTGTCCCAGAACGTTCATCCATCGGCCAGTAGCCGACTAATCCATCACTTAAAAATGATTGATCAGATGCTCCTAAAACCGCTGATGATCCAGCTGATGCAGCACCTGCAATATAATCTTGTTTTATTTCTGTAGCTGTGCGGGCATAGGGGTAAATCTTCACTTCATCAATAAAACCATCCCAATTTCCTTGTCCACCATCAGCGTCAGCTCCAAATGCAACATTGCTCGAAGCTGAAACAGAGCCTGAAAAAGTTGTTGAAGCATCTCTTATACCGTTTATATACAAAATAGCGTCTGATCCATCGTTGACCATGGTAATCTGATACCATTTGTTTTCCTCTAACCTTGTTGCAGAAGTATTGTTGCTTCCACTTCCACCTCCAAAAAACACCAATTTGCCTGGATCTCCACCGTGATTTTCGATATACCACTCCTGACTTGGATTTGTACCGCGTGCTATTAGTCTTCTATATGTTGCATCTAGAGTATTTCCTTTCATCCAAAGTGAGACGGTGAAATTTTGAGTGAGAGCACTTAATTTCCCAGAACTTGGTACTAAGCCATAGTCGTCTGACCCATCAAACTGTAAACACTTTCCAGATATACATTGATCTTCTGTTGCCCATGAAGGGTCGTCTGAAGCCTCAGAACTGCTTGCGCCAAGTGTTCCTGTATGTGACGATATTGAATCATTTATATTTTGTCCTGTGCCCTCATCAAAGCTCCAATATGCAACAGGGGAGGGGCCGGTTTCTTCATTTGTTCGAGTTGTTATTGCAGAAGGATCACCTCCAGAAGGTGTCAGTGCTGTATAGATTGTTGAGTCTATTTCACTATTATATGCCGAGGGATTTCCATAATATACGTATGCAGATTGAGTTCCATTGAGCACTGTGGGAAAAATTACCTCATATGTGGTTGATGCATTATTACACGTCCCAGTGAGGTCGTATTTCAACTCTTTTCCATACAAATCAGTAAAACGTGTATCATCGCAATCTGACTGCATAACGCCATCTGTAATTAGTTCCGCTGTATCAAGAGTAACTGTAATAGCTCGTGGGTCTGATATCGTCGCATTGTGTGTGAATTGAAATTTCTGACGGTATGAGTAATGATCATTGAACCACGCTGCTGTGTCTTTAGGAGAGAGAAGTACGAAAGCAATAATTGGCAGTAAAATTATAATTAATCCAAGCGATATCCATGTTCGGACACGCACATTCCTTATCACTTTCCCCAGAAGTTGTTTTTTTCTCATTTTGAGCTTAATTATCTCTATTCATCATACGTTATATTGTGTGATTAATTAAGGGGATCCTGTCTCTGGACCAAAGCGTGTCGCGCCACCATTGTACAGATTCTTAATCTGTGCTGCTGAAAGTGGGTAGTTGTAGACTTGTACGTCATCTATCTGGCCATCAAAATAAGTGGTGCTGACCCTCCCTATATCTGTATTATTGGCATCAATAGCTGTATCAGAAACTACTACAACGTGATGCCAGTTAGTATCAGGAAATGATGTCGTTTGCTGCCCATCAATATATACAGTTTCGGTACCAAAGCCACCAATACTCATACTTCCAGATGAAATGGCTACGGTATCAGTATTCGAAAGTTGGAGAATTGATTCAGTTGTAGAAGCAGCTTTGGCCCAAAAACTTACGCTATAAATACTTGTGTACGTTGTATCACCAATATCTACATAATCATCAGTTCCATCAAAATCGAGTGAGGCATTACGTTTCCCAGTTGTGCCGTTATCCCACATTTCGCCTCCATTACCTGAGTTACACGTACCCACTGATGTGTTAGTCCCAGCTGCTGGGGTAATTGTTCCTGTGACACCATGACCACTGGAATCGTATGCTGTGGATCCTTGGCATTCGTCAAATTTCCAATGGGCGATTGGTTTGCCTTGACCATACTCGTAGTTAACTTGTGTTTGAGTTAGGGGAGTATCAAAGACTTTAAAGTCATCTATTCGTCCATCGAAGAAAGTGTTTCCGCCTCCGATATAGAGGTTTCCTGTGTCTGGGTCTGTATCGCCAGTCCCAGTACCACCTAGAATCTCGACGCCATCTAGATAGAAAGCTAAATTAGATGCATTGTTATATACATATACAAAATGATGCCATTCGTTCATGCTTACACCACTTGATGTGTCAAAAACATTTGTTCCTGTTAAGTCTAGGTTACAGGCTATTGTTACTGTTGATCCAGTTTCTGAGCGAGTATCACAGCGAGCGTTTCCTTTTTGAAGAAATCTTCCTTGATTACTACTACCATCACTTCTTATATACATCCATCCAGAAAAACTAAATCCAGAAGCTAATCCTACATCAAAATCAATTTCATCTGAGTTAGTGATACTTACGTAGTCATCTGTGCCATCAAAGTCAAGAGCAGAGCCATATACACCTGGTACCCAATCTGATTCTGTCATTGTGCTGTCAGCCACTGCATTATTACTATTTATGGAGGTATCGTATGTTGTAAATGCACCAGATCCAGTATTTTCGTTAAATTCCCAGTGACCCACAGGTTGGGGTATTGTGAAGCTGTAATCATCAGTCTTGGAAGTACCAGTACCAAGATTAATTGAAGAGTTAGCATTCATATCGATAAGGATCTGTGCTGGTGTAAGGGCGGCAGAGTAGATTTTAAAATCGTCTATAGTGCCATCAAAATTGGCACTAGCACTACCACCAATCAAGAGATTGTTGGCATCACTAGACAGATCTCCAGATCCAGTATCAGAACCACGATTTATACCATCTATATAAACAGTTATAGTAGAAGCATCGTCGTACACGAGTGCCAAGTGATGCCAAGTATTAAGAGTCACCCCACTGGTTACATTTAAATTTGCATCTGTCGTGGCTAGATCGATACTACATTCAAGATCTGTACTACTTCCAGATTCATTATCGGTTCGACAATAGGTGCTCGTGCCTTTTTGAAAAATTTCACCAGTATTATTTTCACCATCTGAATCTGCATTAAACCAAGTAGTAACTGTAAATCCATTTGATAGTCCTACATCTAGATCAATAGCGTTGGTATTAGTGACCGTGACCACATCATCTGTACCATCAAAGTCACGACAATTATTGTATTTACATGAACTACCTAGTATTAAAGAGGTGCCAGAAATTGATCCAGTAATAGCCGAGTTTGAATCGATACTATTTTGAGCAGTAGATCCGCTAGTTTCATCAAATTTGTAATAGACTGCTTGGGAGCCAACAGGACTACCACCCAGAGGATGATTAGCATTCATATTGCTAATTACTTGGGTAGGGGAAAGAGCGTAATTAAAAATTTTGACATCATCAAGCACACCGTCGGTATAGTTACCACTAGTACCACAATTTGTGCTACAGTTAGCTCCAATAGAAAAACTATTGGTGTTACTTATATCAGTTGTTGCTTCACTACTAATATCGGTTGAAGCTAAGGCAACACCATCAACATAGGTGGTCATATCTCCATCACGGTCGTAAATACTGGTGACATGGTGCCAGGTACCATCACTAATATTTATACTCGCATCTGCATACACCACCGAAGATGGGGCAAGTCTAGTAGATACAGTAGTATCGGTAACGACCGTTCCGTAATATGGTGTAGCAAATGCTTTGGCGATTACAAAAGCAGAAGAATCAGTCCCTTTGTACCAGAATGAAGCCGACCAATCTTGATACCCCATTTCTAAAGCTGAATCATCACCTAAATCGATAAAATCACTGGTGCCATCAAAGTCTAAACCTGCACCATATTTTCCCGGAGCCCAAGCCGGGTCATTAGAATCAGAACCACTAGTAGAACCTAAATCATCGGTATTTCCATTTCCAGAACGGTCATAAATAACTTGGCCGGTGTTTTCATTAAAATCAAAGTAGACAATTGGTTCAGGTCCCCAATTATATAAAGATACTACTTCTTGATGAGAAAGTTCTCGGTTATAGATTCGAGCATCGTCTATGACTCCGGTACCATTAGCAAATCCCAAGCCGACTACTGCGGTCCCGTTGGTATAACTACCAGAACTCGTTGTGTCCGTTCCCAGGAGTTTACCATTTTTATAGAGTCTTAGACTTGGTTTAGCTAGGTCAACAGTCATTGTTGTATGAAACGTTTCTCCAACGGAAACGGCATCAGTCGATGCTAAGACATATAGGTAGTTCGTACCAGATGAAGTAAATACATTTGCTCTCAGATCGCCACCAGATGTTAATCCTATCGACCACTCATATTGTCCTGATGTACCCTTTTGAATAATATCTGGTGCACCACTGAGATCGTCAGTAGTAAACCAGGTACTAACTGTAAATTCGTTAGTAGTATTAATCGAAAAATCATCATCGTCGGCGACATCAACAGACTGGGAAGCTACCACATCACAACCCAAGCCAAACTTACCGGTGACGGTACAGTCAATGCTGGCACCGTTAGTAGTGGCATCGTGATTATTTCCAGAAGTATCAGCAACTGTTTGACTTGTACCAGACACATTATCTTCCATAGGCCAATAGCCTATTAATCCTTCAGATAAAAATGATTGATCTTGGGCGCCTAAAACTGCGGCAGATCCAGCTGTAGGTCCTGCATAATCAGTTCTAATTTGGGCGTCAGTTAGGGCTGAATTATAGATTTTTAAGTCATCTAAATAGCCATGAAGATATTCTCCTGTGTATCTACCAATTATGGGGTACTGTCCAGTGGTTTCCCAAGTTCCTGTGGTTGTATCGGTGGCAGAATTATCTAGCTTTCCATTGATATAAATTTTAAGATTGTCATTGGTCACATCTCGAACATAGGCCACATGGTACCAAGTGTTTGCCTGAATAGTCGTGTTGCTGGAGACTGACGATGTTGAACCCGCGGGGCCTATCACCATCTGAAAGTTATCGGCTGTACTAATACGTGCTATGTATATATTTCTTGTTGTGGGACTATCACCATCAATTGAGTCAAAATCGTCATAGCGGAGGATATTTTGCCATGCACCTTGAGCATTTGTCTTAACCCAACCAGTTATTGTTATCGAGGTATCGTTGGCTAAATGAAACTCATTCTCATCAGTTAGGGTCACGTAATCATCGCTACCGTCAAAATACAGGCAGCTACCATGAATACATTGATCTTTACTAGCCCAAGTGGGAGCCGTCGTGGTGGCCCCAAAAGTACCATCAAAATTATTGCTGGTACTATCGCAAGCATCTTCACCACCGACACAAGTATTCTCGGCAGCTTCATCAAATTTCCAGTAGCCAGCTGGTCCTGGTTTCTGTTCCTCATTCGTACGTGTGGTGATGGCTGGATCACCACCACTCGGAGTTAAGGCTGTGTAGCTAGTAGTAGAAACACTATTAGATACTGCACTTGCGTTGCCGTAGTAAACATAGCCGATATTAGTCCCATTGTTGATAGATTCAAATACGACTTCATAGGTAGTAGCTGCGTTATTGCATGAACCTGTCAGTTCGTAGACCAATTCCTTGCCATTTCCGTCGGTAAATCGGGTATCATCACAATCACTCTCCATTACTCCTGCTGAAATAAGTTCGGCCGTATCTAAGCTAAAAGTAACTTTTCTTGCTGCCGAGATATATGCGTTGTGAGTAAAGGTAAACTGCTGGCGATATGCATACTGATCATTAAACCAAGTAGCCGAGATTGACGAAGGATCAAAGAGATTGAATGCTATAACAGGCAAGATAATAAGCAATAATCCAAGTGAAATAAGAGTTCTTAGTCTAAGTTTTTTAATATGTTTTTTTATAAACTTCATTGTCTATTAATAATACAAGGATAGGGTGCTTATTGGAATCTAATAGCACCACTGTTGTGAATATTTCTAATCTGAGATGGGGAGAGAACATAATTATAGACTTGTAGATCATCAATAAGACCGCTATACCAATTTGTACTATTACTACGTTGACCTATATACCACGTACCTGTCCAACCGCCCATATCTTCAGATTTGGTACCAGAAGCATCGAGTACACCGTTTATAAATATTTGAATGTCTCGATTGTTAATTGTGATGACAAAGTGGCTCCATTCACCAGCCGGGACAGAGCCTATGCTTCCAAATAATGTATACCCGTTAGTATCAGCTAACTCAGTTGTCGCAACAAACATTCGGTTATTAGTTTGTTGATATGCAATATATTGATCAATTCCATTTGAAAGCGGTGTAAAAATATAGCCTGTTTGGTCATTTGGTTTTATCCATCCTGCAACACTAAAGACATTTGGACTTGTTTCAATATCTGGCTCAGCAATTGTGAAGTAATCATCAGTTCCATCAAAGCTCATTGCTGCACCATTTTTACCTGAAGCCCCATTATTCCACGCTTCTGTACTAGTTCCAGATGTACATGTGCCCACAGATGTGTTGCTGCCTGTTGCACCAATAGTGAGTGTTCCATTGTTACCATTTCCTGTTGCGTCATTGAGTGTTGTTCCTTGGCATTCTTCAAATTTCCACTCTGCAACTGGTTTACCTCGGTTATATTCATAGGCAATTTGTGATGATGAGAGGGCATAATCCCAAATTTTTGTTTCATCAATCGCACCATTAAAGTGATATGGTGTTGAATAATTAAACCGACCTAGGTTAAATGTTCCTGTTGTTGTAGTATCTCTTGTCCCGGTTGGAGTATTATCTGTAGCAACTAGTTGCCCATCAACATAGAGATCTACTTGGGTTCCATTGACACTGCAGGTTATCTGGTGCCATTTACCATCACGATAATTAGTACTTGAAACGGCTTGTAGATACTGAGCACCAGAATTATCTTGGTAGATTTTACAGTTGATACTATTGTCTGAATGGAAATAGAGATTATAGAGCCAATCAAAACTTGAACCCATGCTTGCAAATGTGTGCTGGGTACCGATTGCTGTTGATCTCAGCCACGTTGAGATTGTGAAGTCTGACCCTGTATTTAGAGCAGAGGAATCTGATACATATGCATACGTACTGCTACCATCAAATTCAAGCGCGCTGCCGTATTTTCCAGCAACCCAGTCTTCTGGAATATCCATATTACTTAAATCTGCATTATTACCACCACCAGATTTGTCAGTAAGTGTGGATCCAGTACCATCTTCAAAATCCCAATAGGCAATAGGAGGATTACCTGCACCGCCAGTGATTGTTGATTTTTCAGAAGATAAGCCCACACCAAAGTTGCCTGCACTACCTGCATTGTAATCTTGTGATACTTGTTCAGCTGAGAGAGCAACATTGTAGATTTTAACTTCATCAATTTTTCCATTGTATTGAGCTGAAAGTGTTGGATTCCCTACGCCTGTCGCTGCACCAATAAGAAAATCATCATTTGTATCTACTATTCCACCAGAACTGTGAGTAATGTTCTCAACAAATCTTCCATCAACATAAAAACTTACTCCGTAGTCGGTTCCCAAAACTGCAGCTACATGATGCCAGCTTCCATTTGTAAGTACATCACTTGTTGACATCAGATAATCCTTTACTCCATAGGTGGTAAACCAAAGTTTATTACCTGTTGGAGATGGACGGAAAGCAAAACCGTTATTACTATTTTCTCTTGAATGAGAGACTATCTGCCCAGCATTATTATAATCAGTTGAATAAATCCAAGCGGTTACTGTTAAGTTGCTTGTTAAAGAAGAAATTGTTGAATTATAGCCAACAGTTATATGATCACCACCATCAAAACTCAAACAGCCATTTGTTTTACAGCTTTCAGAATTTGTCCAAGTCGGGTCATCTGTAGATGCCGTTGAATTAGCACCTAGTGTGCCTTCTAAGCTTGAATTTCCAGATGCTGCATTTACTGTTTGTCCACTTAGTTCATCAAATTTCCAATGTGCAACTGGAGTAGGGAGGCGGGTGCCTGCAACTTGAATAGTTGATCCAACCATGTCTTCTAGAATCTGTTCCTGCGTGCGAGCATAGTTATAAAACCTTACTTCGTCAATAGAACCCACAAAATAATCAGCATACAAATCATTTCGAGCACCTATATGTTGTGCGTTTGTTGTCGATTTTATTATCTGAGAATATGCACCAGTTTGAACAAGATTACCATCTATATATATTGCCAACTGGCTTCCATTATATGTACCAACTACATAGTGCCAGTTTCCATCATCCGGATAGTCACCTGTTGCAGATATCGAATCTTGATACTGATTAACTCCAAATCGTACTGATGTTGCAGTATCAAAATCAAGAATTGCTTCTGTTGCTTGGCCTCGGAAAACAGTATCAGACGTCCCAATATCTTTTTTAACCCACGCACCAATTGTTAATGCAAAACTAGGGTGTAGTGCTGAATTACCAACTAAGCTAACGTATGCACCATTCTGGCCACCAACTCCATCCGGATCTCCACCAAAATACAGTCCACTACCGTATCTGCCTGGTATCCACTCAGGAAGTATCTGCGGCCCGGATAGAGTTCCTGTATTGCCATTGCCCGACGTATCAATAGTTGTTGTGCCAGATCCTTCTTCAAAAGGCCAGTATCCTGCAGGACCTGGGGCCCAGTTGTAGAGCCCCTCGACTTCGCTCGGGGTTAAGGCTCGATTATAGATACGTGGTTCATCGATTGAACCCTCGTAAAAGGAAGTTGAAGTGTTAAAGTAACTACCGATAGCAATTAAATTATTGGTCGAACTAGTATCTAGTGTAGAAGTAGAAACTTCGTCTGATCCAATAAACTCTCCATTCAGATAGAAAAGAACTTGTCCATCTGAAAATGTTGCTGCTAAATGTTTCCATTCACCATCCGCAGTGATATTTGTTCCACTGAGAGCGTGTTCGTAGCTTCCGGTTGAATTCCTAAACAGTGCCCTAAATTCTCCGTTCGTATCATTTATATAAATCGCATAACGGTAATATCTACCGAGAACATAAGTATCTGCTGCAGGAGTACTTGTTTCAGGTTTAACCCAGGCTGAAAGCGTGATGTTGTTATCTAATTCAAAAGCTGGGTCGGAGGCAACACTGGAAAAATCATCTTCTCCATCAAACTCTATTCCATTTCCAAACTTTCCTCCCACTTGATGCCGGACTTCATAGACACAAGTGTCGACTGCAGCAGCGAATGCACTGCCTACTGTAAAAGTCTTAGTAGATCCAACATAGTCTGTAATTAACCGATGATCATCAGCAGTTAGCCCGCAGGTGACATCATCATCAATAAATAAAACCATTCCGTTGTAGGCATCATCGGTCGAGGAAAGAGTACCATCTGTATCAACAAGTACTGTTGTAGAATTACCTGAGCCGTCAGAAGTTCCAGTTTCCTGTGCGTTTGTAAGCGTTCCATCATTACTATTACCACTTTCATCTGAAACTGCTGTGCCACTAGCTTCATCCATCGGCCAGTACCCCACAAGACCATCTGATAAAAATGACTGATCTGAAGATCCCAAAACAGCTCCAGAACCAGCTGATGCAGCACCTGCAAAAAAATCTTGTTTTATTTCTGCTGCAGTACGTATATAAGGATATATCTTAACTTCATCGATATCTCCAGAAAAATATGCGACTGAAGCGTATCCTACAGAGATCATACTAAGAGTTGAAGTATATATTCCTTGGCTATGACTAGAACTAGAGACAAATTGTCCATTTTTGTAAAAATCGACACTAGAACCATCATATGTAGCACTCACATAATGCCACTTGTTTAGATCGGAACTAGTAAATACCACACTTGAAGTCACAAAGGCTGGATATGTTCCATTAGAGTTTCTTGCTCTAAAAGCGAGTGATCCGCTTGATTGAAGCTGAAATATAAAGGCTCCAGAGTTGTATCCCGCGATATCACCATTACTAGACAAGCTATTTGGACGTATCCAAGCTCCAAATGTTACCTCAGAAGGTGGTGTATTTGATGTATTATCAGTTCTTAAATAGTTAGTAGCCGGAGTGATAGTAACCGCTTTACCAGATATACCATCGACTCTTGGGGCTGTCCCTATAGCTGATAAATCATTGCCGTTACTTGTAGCATCACAGTAATCGCCACCATTTGGACATGTATTGTCAGATTCTTGATCAAAGCTCCAATGGACAATTGGTCCAGGGCCAGTTTCTTCTGATGTTCTGTCAGTAATTGCACCAGGATCACCACCTGAAGGGGTAAGTGCTGTGTATATCGTGGAATCTATTTCTTTATTGTAAGCACTTGGGTTGCCGTAATATACATAGCCATATTGAGTTCCATTAAGCACTGTGGGAAAAATTACCTCATATGTAGTTGAAGCATTGTTACATGTCCCCGTAAGATCATATTCCAGCTCTTTGCCGCTACTGTCTGTGAAACGTGTATCATCGCAATCTGCTTGCATAATGCCTGCGGTTATTAGTTCTGCTGTATCAAGTGTGAATGTTATTGCTCTGGGAGAAGAAATCGCCGCGTTGTGTGTAAATTCAAATCTCTGTCTATATGTAAAATTATCATTAAACCATCCAGCAGCAGTAGATCCTGGTTTGAATAATACAAAGGCGATAATAGGTAAGAGTATTGCTATAAGCCCGAGCGAAACGAAAGTTCGTACACGTAGCTTGCTGATATATGTGATTATCTTTTTGCGCATTGTTAGTTAGTAACTCGGTCAACGATCCACCAGTCAAAGTCAACGTCTGCTGGCTCAGTTTCAAGTATCTCTACCCAGAATCCTTCACCTTCAATTCTCTCTGTGACTGACAGAGGATAGACGATTGGAGACTTTGGATTGGTAAAGATAAGTGAATCATTTGTTACCATTGTTGTCTCGACAAATACCTCGACTGTATCGGCTGTGAGTGTTGCTGTTCCAGCTGATGCACCTGCAACATTATATTTCTCAGCAGTGATTTCATTAGCCGTGATATTGCCCTCTGTATCCATTGTAATGAGTCCACCCATGAATTCAATATTTGACAATGCAAGTGGTTGTACTTTCAAAATGCCAATTGCATTAATGCTGTTATCTGTAGGATCAAATTGTAGTGAACCGACGTTCAATGTTCCGGCGATTACTGTATCTCCAAGTACTGTGTCACCTGATACTGAGAGAGAAGTGAGTGCAAGATCATCAAATGTAGTTGTTGCTGACTCTGTTGATTCTGATCCACCAATCATAAGTTCTAGTGATGAGATTCTGTTTTCAAGTTCAGTAACATTGTTTGCAAGATCAGATGTGTTTTCGTTTGCATCATAATATGTTGATTTTACAAATGTAAGAATTTGAGCTGAATCTCCAGGGTTCCATGTCTGAAGTGCTTGTCCTACAACCTGGCCTGAGTTAACAGCTTTTGTGACTTTACCTGGTTGTGTTGTACTTAGCGCAAGCATATCTCCTGCAACGATAGCTGGTGAATCAGAGGCAATGTTTGCAGGAACACGTCCGACAAGTGCAATTGGTGCTGCCTTGATAGCAGTGTTACCACTTTCATCTACTGCTTGTTTTACATCTTCACCAATAGTGTTGTAAGGAGCTGTTGATACGATTCCAAGGAATGTAGTGTTAGCAGGCTGCAAAATATTTATTGATTCGCTGCCGAGTTCATATACAAATCCAGTGTCAGCTTCTGCACCTGATGCTGTGTATTCAAACATTTCACTGCTAAATCCTACAACATCACCTGGCTGGCTATTTGCCTGTACTGGGTACCATTCAGCATAATCAGAAGGAGCTCCAGAACAGTCAACGATTTCTTCACCAGTTGTTCCAGATGCAGTTGTATGACAAAGAGCATTTGTTGTTGCTGATCCTGGTAGATCAATAAGAACTCCGCCGGCTGCATCAAGAACTATGTTTCCTGAATTGTAGGTTGTAAGAGTTAAATTGTTAGATTCAAATACCTCACCAGCTTCAATGTAGAATGGAGCATCGCTTTTGATATAGCTTGCAGTCTGATTGGTGAAATCAAGATCATAAGCAACTGATACATCTCCAGCTGCTGTAAAGCTTGCAGGAACAGCTGTTGTTACACCAGTTTGAGTTACTTTGAATACGTCTGATCCATCATCTGTAATGTTTAAGAATGATGAGATTGTTTCACCTGTTCCAATATTAATAGTAAAGAGATCTGCAGTTGATGCAATAGATCCTGTTGCTGACCAGTCAAGTGCAAAGAGAGAACCACTAGTGAGAGCTGTGCTTGTTGATGCAAGGTTGATAGCTGATCCAGATGTGAGGGCATTTGCAGAGATATCAAGCCCAATTCCAGAAGTAATAGCATCGGCGGTGAAGTATCCAAGCTTACCTGTGGAAACTCCAGTTCCATCAAATGTAAATACTGTGTCTGCAGCATCTGCCGTTGTGTCTACTGTAAGGAAATCTGTTGCACCATCGCCAAGTGTGAATGCAGTAGCTGAGTTTACATCGATATCTAATGAATTGTTTTGATCTAGTATGCTGCTGTTTGCAATAGTTCCGGTTGATGATGAGAGTGTTGGATTAGTTGCATCTAGATCAAATGTTATTGAATTAGTTGCTTCACTAAATACTATTGATCCGTTTGTGTCATTATCAATTGTCTCACCATTTGCAAATGCAATCTCACCACCTGCACCTGAGAGAGTTAATCCTGTTGTGCCTGATACATCAAGATTATCTGCTACATCAACACTTGTTGAATTAGATGTGAGTGTTAAGTCTCCTGTTTCATCAGAGATTGTGTGAGCAACTCCATCTACAGAAGCTATGATTCCGGATGAATTCACTTGGAACAAATCTCCTGAGCCGACAGTAAAGAGAGAAGCTGGAGATGAGTCACCAATTCCTACATTACCGCTGGATAAAATAGCTAGTTTAGTATTTGATCCCACAGAAGAACCAAAATCTATTTTAAATGTATCACTATCACTATTGTCTAAACCAAGAGACCAATCATTCGTTGTTGATGATAGGTTAATAAAAGGATCTCCACTAGAGTTTCCTCCAGTTGTAATTTGTAATTCAGCATTGCTTGATAAGTTAGAATTATTAGTGTTTTCAATTGTGGTGGCTATAGTAGAACCAGCTGTTGATCCAGATACATGCAATAATGAGCTTGGTGTATTAGTCCCAATACCAATTCTGTCAGTACTTGCATCAGCAAAGAAGAGATTTGCATCTGTATTACCTTCAATTCTGAAATCAGCATCATTTGACTGTTCATTGAAGGTTGCAGCACCGTTTGCAAAAAGCTGAATATCAGCACTAGCTGTTGAGTTTCCACCAACTATAAAGTCATCTGCCCAGTAGTCTGTTGCATAGAGATAGTGATCAGCGTGTGTTAGAAGAGCTCCAGTACCACCAGTTGCAGCTTGATAGGCTGTGTTTATAGCATCAACAATTGCAGTATCACCAGAGTCAAATGATGTAGCAGTATCTGTTAATGTGATTGCTGAAGAGAGCTGTAGATCATCAAAGATAATGTCATCAGCTGTGGTGATATTGAGATCACCTGTTGCATTTGCGATATATGAATCTGTTCCATCGTGATACAGATCAAGATCTCCACCAGCACCAATTTGGAGTCTGTCATTATCATTTCGAAGCAAAATGTCATCACCAAAGCTATTATCACCTAAGTTGGTAAAAATTCCATAATTTGTGCCACCTGTGTTTTGGTCTGCTAGGTATACACCATAATTTGTTGTAAGTGTGCTGGTTGAGACGCTAGGCGTTTCAACATATATGTTGTATAAGGTCCCAATAGTACTTGAGTTAGATAAAGTTGCGCCTGCATAAATTACATGCGCATTAGAAATGGTACCTCCGCCGTTGTTTACGATTTGTCCTTGCACCCCTCTGGCATTGCTCAAAGTACCAGTGCCTAATTTATATCCTCTTCCAAATACACCAGTATAAACTCCTGTTTGATCATTATTGGTAGCTTGGGCGCTTCCATATAACCCATGACCTGACTGAGTACCAGCAGTAGTATTTGTGTATGAAGATAAAGTACCATACTCAGTCCCACTTGAGGCAGAGCTAGAATTTAATATATTTGCACCTATTCCACTGCCTATAGTCGTCCCTACAGCCAACTGTGAGCTGATTGTTGTGTCACCAGTAATATTCGTATCTCCACCACTTGGAGCAATGGTGAGGTCACCAGAGGAGGAGAGTGAAAAATCTGTATAGTTTGCAGCAGATCCATCAGCATCATTGTAAGTAAGCCTCAAGTTGTCCCCTGTAGCATGGTTTATCTCAAGCCTGGCATCAGGTGCTGTGGTGCCAATACCGACGTTGCCGGTAGAGTTCAAATACAATATGTTAGAAGCACTAGACGATTCGATGGTGACAGGGGTAGATGCACTTGAACCGTTTTGTATTCTAAAACTAGTTCCAGAGTTTTGTAATAAATAATGGTTGGAACCAGCTAGTCTTAGTTGCGATGCATTTACTCTTAATTCACCAGTAACTTCAAGCTTGCTTGTTGGACTAGTCGTCCCAATACCAACTCGATCAGTTGATGCATCAGCAAAGAAGAGATTCGCATCTGTATTACCCTCAATTCTAAAGTCTGCATCATTAGATTGTTCATTAAATACAGCAGCACCATTTGCAAAGAGTTGAATGTCAGCAGAAGCTGTTGAATTACCTCCTACAACAAAATCATCTGCCCAGTAGTCTGTTGCATAGAGATAGTGATCAGCATGTGTGAGAAGTGAACTTGCTCCACCAGTTGCTGCTGCATATGCTGCATTGATTGCATCAACGATTGCAGTATCTCCAGATGTGAATGATGTGTCAGTATCAGAGAGTGTGATAGCAGAGGAGAGTGTTCCGTCATCAAAGCTGATATTACCAATACCTGCAATATTAAGATCGCCTGCTGTGTTTGTTAGTGTTGCCTCAGTTGATGATGTTAGTAGGAGAGTACCACTTGCTCCTAGATTAAGATTAATCTGATTATCTGAATCATTATCAATTGTTTCACCGTTTGCAAATGCGATCTGGCCACCTGTGCCTGTGAGTGTTATGCCGGTGGTTCCTGATACTTCTAGATCTTCTGCGATCTGGATGATGCTGTCAGTAGCTGAATAGAGTCTTGGACGTGTACCTTCAAGATCTAAGCTAAGATCTGTATTATCTGCACCGCCAGCACCAACGAATTGAATAAAGCCATTTGATGAGCTGGCAATATATTCGTTATTAGCAAATCTTAGTGCTTGATATACTGTCAAATTGTCATTGACAACCACATCTGTTGAATTAGATGTGATTGTTAGATTGCCTGAAACATCATCAATTGTGTGAGCAACACCATCAATTGCAGCAATGATTCCAGAAGAATTAACCTGGAAGAGATCACCGTTTCCTACTGTGAAGAGGGAAGCAGGTGATATATCGCCGATACCGACTTTACCATCGCCTTTGATTACCATATTCACAGCTCGAGTTGCCAAATTGGATTGAGTTACAAACCGGAGGTCAATGGCATTACCTCCTGGTAGATATGACTGGATAGCAGCATAGTAATTATCTGCAGAGGCTTGAGTAGAATGTCTGAAGAGGAGACTATTGGTGTCGCCTACAGCTAGATTCTCATTGCGCAGGGAAAGTAGTGAAGTAGCGGGTGTACCAGCTGCCTGAACTAATGAAAGTTTATTTTCTGGAGCAGTCGTCCCTATACCAATTCGATCAGTTGATGCATCAGCAAAGAAGAGATTAGCATCTGTGTTACCCTCAATTCTAAAGTCTGCATCGTTTGATTGCTCGTTAAATACAGCTGCACCATTTGCAAAAAGCTGAATATCTGCGCTTGCCGTTGAATTTCCTCCAACTATAAAGTCATCTGCCCAGTAGTCTGTTGCATAGAGATAATGATCTGCGTGTGTGAGAAGAGCACCAGTACCACCTGTTGCAGCATTGTACGCTGCATTAATAGCATCGACGATTGCTGTGTCGCCACTGGTAAATGATGTTGCTACATCTGTAAGAGTGATTGCAGAAGAGAGTGTGCCGTCATCAAAGCTGATATTACCAATACCTGCAATGTTAAGATCACCTGCTGTGTTTGTTAGTGTTGCCTCAGTTGATGATGTTAGTAGGAGAGTACCACTTGCTCCTAGATTAAGATTAATCTGATTATCTGAATCATTATCAATTGTTTCACCGTTTGCAAATGCGATCTGACCACCAGTGCCTGAAAGTGTTAATCCTGTTGTACCTGAAACATCAAGGTTATCTGCTATATCAACTGAAGTTGAGTTTGATGTGAGTGTTAAGTCTCCTGTTTCATCAGAGATTGTGTGGGCAACACCATCAATTGCAGCAATGATTCCAGATGAGTTTATTTGGAAAAGGTCAGTGTCTCCAACGGTGAATAATGAAGCAGGTGATGTATCTCCGATACCCACGTTACCGGCACTGGTAATGCGCATACGCTCTGTTCCAGAGCCGACATTAGCTCCCGTGTAGAACTTCATGAAATTCCTGCCACTTAATTCAAGTCCGAAACTTCCTGAACCATCAGCGCCCCCCATAATTCCGGCATAGGCAGTTGGACCACTGTTATCAGAGAAAACAAGCTGTTGATAGTCACCAACAGCATATGATTGTTGGCCTAGTCTTAAGGCATTAACTCGTCCACCACTACCTGCGTTTACAATGTCGAGCTTCACACCAGGCGTAGCCGTTCCAATACCAACTCTGTCGTTTGAGTCAACTACGAGTGTGTTTGCTGCAGCACCTTGTTCTACTGAGAATGGTGAGACAGAATTTGTTACATCATATAAGGCTACTGATGTACCTGATGTTCGTAAGTCCCAGCTTGATGAAGCTCCAGACAATCGTAGGCGTGCATCATCTGCTGTATTTGTTAATGTAAATCCAATTGCACTAGCTGTATTGTCGACAACTTGGAGTCTAGAAGAAGGTGTATTAGTACCAATACCAATTCTGTCAGCACTTGCATCAGCAAAGAAGAGATTGGCATTAGCGTTACCTTCAATTCTAAAATCAGCATCGTTAGACTGCTCGTTAAATACAGCTGCTCCATTAGCAAAGAGTTGAATGTCTGCTGATGCTGTTGAATTACCTCCTACAACAAAATCATCAGCCCAGTAATCTGTTGCATAGAGATAATGATCTGCGTGTGTAAGTAAAGCTCCTGTTCCTCCAGTTGCTGCTGCATATGCTGCATTAATTGCATCAACAATTGCTGTGTCACCTGAAGTGAAACTAGTTGCTGTATCAGTAAGTGTGATAGCAGAGGAGAGCTGTGCATCGTCAAAGATAAAGTCATCAGCAGCTGTGAAGTTAAAGTCACCAGCTGTTGAGAATAGTGCGTCTGTTCCATTAAATTGGATGCTTGTGTCATCACCTGTACCAAGTGTAAGCGCAACTGAATCGTTAAGCTGAACATTTCCACCGCTTACAAGTATCTCACCAGCTGAATTTGTAATACCACCTGAGAATGTTTTAGCTCCTGTGAATGTCTGTGAGCCAGCAAGAGAAGCAAGTGTACCTGTGATTGCTGGAAGTGTTACAACTGTTGTGTCATTAGCAACATCTGCTGCAGTAAGTTGTAGTTCGTTACCGTCTGATGTTGTTCCTTCAAACCAGAGAGAGTTACCATCATCTCCGGCTGTCTGGGTAAATGCAGCAGCTGTATCAACATCACCAACAGCTGTTATATCACCAACTCCGCCGGAACCTGCCGTTGCGTCGATCCAGCTAAGGTTACCATTGCTGTCTGTTGCCAGTACTTGGTTTGCAGATCCATCAGCAGCTGGAAGTGTATAGACGAGTGCTTCAGTTGTTGTTCCATTAGCTACAAATCCTGAGTAGTGAGATGCGTCTGTATCGTAGAGTCTTACCTCACCGTTGTTTGCGATGGCAAATCGTGTTGTACCAGATGCTGATGCAGTAAATATATCTTCTGATTCAGTTTGATTTAGTATTGCGAGGGATTTACCAGTAAGATTTGCATTACCTGAAATATAGAGCTTTGAAATGATGCTAGCTGCTGTTGTTGTGCCGATACCAACTCGATCATCAGAGCTTGTTGGATAAATTGTATTTGAATCCAATGTCCAGACACCTGATCCGCCACCACCCGTTGCAGCATTGTACGCAGTGTTTATCGCATCAACGATTGCTGTGTCACCAGAGTCAAACCCATCATCTACATCAGAGAGTGCAAGTGCTGATGTTTGAACTGAATCATTAAAGAAAAGATCAGCATTAGAGGTAAGTGTAAGATCTCCAGATGCATCAGCAATTGTGTGAGCAACTCCGCCAATTGAGGCAATGTTTCCAGATGAGTTAACTTGGAATTGTGAAGTGCTACCAACAGAGAAAAGTGAGTTTGGTGTTGTGTCTCCACCAATACCGACATTACCAGCATCAGTTATTGTCATAAGCTCAGAGAGTGCATTACTTGATAAAAATCGTGTATTGTTTGTTCCTCCTCGGAATTCAAGTTGATTACTAACAAGAGAGCCTTGGTACTGATCTGCTCTTACTGTCGAACGATCAAAGTTTATAATTTCAGAGTTTGATACATTGATGGCTTCACCACTTCCTGATGTTCCAGAAATAACTATTCTTCCATCAGCTACACTAAGACGAGCTGTTGGTGAATTTGTACCAATACCGATTCGATCAGTTGATGCATCTGCAAAGAAGAGATTCGCAGCAGTATCTCCTTCAATTCTGAAGTCTGCGTTATTACCTTGTTCGTTGAAAGTAGCTGCTCCGTTTGCAAAAAGCTGAATGTCTGCAGATGCTGTTGAATTACCTCCTACAACAAAGTCATCTGCCCAGTAGTCTGTTGCATAGAGATAATGATCTGCGTGTGTGAGAAGTGCACCTGTGCCTCCAGTTGCAGCAGCATATGCAGAGTTGATTGCATCAACTATTGCTGTATCTCCGCTTGTGAATGATGAATCTGTATCTGTGAGTGTAATTGCTGAACTTAAATTTGAATCATTAAATGAGATATCAGCTACTGATGAAAGAGTTATATCTCCGCTTGTTGTGGTTGAGAGAGCGAGATTACCAGAATCACGAGTGATTGAGTTAACAAAGTTAAGTTCAGATTCAATGTTGAACGTTGTTCCACTCAAATCTAAATCATTGCCAGCTGAATAGGTTGTGTTTGTGTCTGTTGAGGCAATCTCAAGTGTGTTAGTTCCTGCAGTGTAGGTGAGTGTTACATTAGAGCCTGCATTTACTAGTAACGCATCACCAGAACCAATTGCATCATTGCCAGCTGAATCAACATTGATATTCCAGTTTGCATAATTGTCTGCAGCAGCTGCAAGTGTATATGCGTCATTTATTGCATCAACTATTCCTGTGTTTGAGTTAGGAAGAGCTGCATCATCTTCACTAATTTTAACTGCGCTTGTTAGATTAACATCATCAAAACTGATTTCAGCAGGTGATGTGAAAGCTAAATTACCTGTTGAGTTACCAATTGTGTGAGCAACTCCACCGATTGAGGCAATATTTCCAGATGAGTTAACTTGGAAAAGATCAGTATCTCCTACTGTAAAGAGAGCAGCTGGTGTGCTGTCACCAATACCAACATTTCCGCCAAGGAAGTATGAGGAACCATTCGAACGAAGTCTGAATCCTTCAACATTTGAGGCATTCATTGCATTTATATATGTATTTACAGAATTACCACCGAGCTGTATTTGACCTGTGCTTTGTAGAGCGATGACCCCATTCGTATCTGCTGTTGTTGAGATAAGAAGTGAACCGTTACTGTTTACTTGGAAATCTGAATAATTTGTTGCGTTATATCCTATGCGTAGCTGGCTGCTGGTATCTACGACTTCTAGTTTTGTGTCAGGTGAGTTTGTACCAATACCAATGTTATCTGCAGATGCATCAGCAAAGAAGAGATTTGCATCTGTGTTACCTTCAATCCTGAAATCTGCATCGTTTGATTGTTCATTAAATACAGCAGCACCGTTTGCAAAGAGTTGAATATCTGCTGATGCTGTTGAGTTTCCACCTACAACAAAATCATCTGCCCAGTACTCTGTAGCATACAGATAATGATCAGCATGTGTCAAAAGTGCACCAGTTCCTCCAGTTGCTGCTTGATAGGCAGTGTTAATTGCATCAACTATTGCTGTATCTCCAGAATCAAAGGTTGAGTCGCTTGCTGAAAGGGCAATGTCACCGGTTCGTGTATCGTTGAAAATAATATCACCTACAGAGACTAGACTAATATCTCCACTTGTGGTGGTGGAAAGGGTGAGGCTAGCAGAATCTCTGGTAATAGTTCCTACTGAATTTAGAGTAGATTCAAGGGCGAATGTCAGCTGATCATCAGCTGAGCGCGTTACATCAATGTCGTTTCCACTGACAAAATCAAGCACATCTGCAGACGTAATCGTGTCTTGGCTCGTGCCATCTGTAGCAAAAGTCCAGCTGGCGTAGTTATCAAATGAGCTTGAAAGATCAACTGAAGCAAGGCTAGTTACACGGCCATAAGTATCTAGTGTGATGTCTTGTATTACAGTTTGACCGCTATTGTCTACACTAGCTTGTGAAGAGCCATCAACTAATTGAAGTGTAGTGCCGCTGATCTCGACTGATGATCCATCAGCTGCAAGCCATGTTGTTGCTCCTGCTGTATCATCCCAGAAAAGAATTCTATCCGCTCCTGGATCAGAGAGGGAAGCTCCTGTACCACCATCTGCTAAGCTCACGTCAGTTCCGCCAACTCTGTAAATATATGCAGATCCAATTGTTACATCTGTTGAGAGATCAAAACTTGGTGTGTTTCCAGCTGTGAGTGTACCAAACGTAGTATAACTAGCTCCATCTACATCATAAGCTTGGAGAAGCGCAGTATTTGTTGCGCTTGTGCTAGTTCTTAATGATCCACCTGCATCAAGGGTGAGTGATGCGAGACCTGAGACATTGTTTGAATCATCAATTATTACACCAGAGTTCTGGATAAGCTTACCTGTAGCTAAATCAAATCGAGCTATTGCATTATCTGTCGATGAAGCTGGGCCTACAACATCACCACCTGTGCCTGTAGCAGAGATTGTAATTGAATCTGTTCCAGCATCAGTTGTGATAGTAACACCTGATCCTGCAGCAAGTGTTAATGTGTCGCTGTTGGCGTCTGCGACTACGTCAGACTGACCTGATACTGAGAACGTTGAGAAAAGATCTTGTAGCTCGTTTGTGGTAGATGGATCAGCTGCTGCAGCTAATGTATATGCATCGTTGATTGCATCAACTATTCCAGTGTTTGAGTTTGGAAGAGTTGCATCGTCTTCACTAATTTTAATTGCTGAGCTTAAATTAGTATCATTAAGTTCAATTTCAGCAAGTGATGTAATTGAAAGATTACCAGCTGAATTACCAATAGTGTGAGCAACTCCACCAATTGATGCAATATTTCCAGATGAGTTAACTTGGAAAAGATCACCGCTTCCGACGGTAAAGAGGGAAGCAGGTGTTGCATCACCAATACCAAAGTTGCCTTGTCCTATATAGCTACTGCCACCGTCTGTAGCTAATATATTTCTTAGGACACCAGCACTGTCATACATAATGAATGTACCATCACCAGATGGATCTGCGCCTAGAGCCGCAATTTGTGTTGAGCTAGAATTCTGAATTCTGAAGTACGCTGAGTTTCCACCCAACTCTATAAGAGCTTGCCCAGCAACGTGGAGTGGATATTCTGGTGTATTGATACCAATACCAACTCTATTTGTTGAAGCATCTGCAAAAATCAGATTCTCATTTGTATCACCTTCAACTCTAAAATCAGAATCATTACCTTGTTGGTTAAATACTGCTGAACCATCAGCAAAGAGTTGAATATCAGCTGATGCCGTTGAGTTTCCACCAACTATAAAGTCATCAGCCCAATAGTCTGTCGCATAAAGGTAATGATCAGCATGTGTGATGAGTGATCCTGTTCCACCTGTAGCTGCGTTGTATGCTGTGTTTATAGCATCAACAATTGCTGTATCTCCTGAAGCGAAAGCTGTATCAGTATCAGATAGTGTGATAGCACTTGATAGGGTTGAATCATCAAGACTTAGTGCACCTGAGCTGGTAATAGATGTGCCATCAAATGTAAGTGCATCAATTGAGAGAGCATAAGCAGCGGTTGAGATGCTGGTGTTATCGTCTAGTGTGAGTGTGTTTGTGAATTCTGTGAAATCAAGCGCGTTGTCTGCAATCTGAATATCTATTGTTGATGTGTTATCAACTAAATCAAAATCAGTAAGGAAGTTAAGTGTATCAACGTCTGTTCCAATTGGAGTACCGTTTTCTTGTACATTAATAATTGCACTTGTTGCACCTGCATCACTTGCACATGCCCACACATCTGTAGTCTCATTCCACTTAAGGATCTCACCGTTTGCACAACCTTGGAGTAGGCCAACGCCGCTAGATAGTACTTCTAATCCTGATCCACTTGACGCAGTAGCAGACAATCCGTCTGCTGAGGCTAATGTGTTCACAGTCAAGGCGCCTGATGATAGGGTAAGACCACTTCCGGTAAAGTCTGATACAGTTTCAGAGTTAACATTCACACCACCTGTGAGAGCTAGGATACCTGTGCTGACATCCATATAGAATGGTGATGTGTTATCTGTACCGCCAAGAGCTAGGTCGTCAGTTGTTGATCCAAGATAGGTAATAGCTCCACCATCTGTCCAAAGTCCTCCAGCTGCTGCTGTATTATATGCAGTATTAATAGCCTCAATAATTGATGAATCACCGCTGTCAATTTGTGTTGCTGATCCGTAAAGTGTAAATGAGCTTGCAAAACCTGTAGGGGAGAATGTAATCTGCCCATCGTTATCAAATGTAACAAGGTCTGTACCATCAGACTGTTCAAAGACTACTAGGTCATTTGTCTGAGTGCTATGTGCTTGTACGAGTAGTTGTATCTCATCTGTGTCACCATCAATACCGAGCTTTGCAAGTTCTGTTGATCCACCAAGTGTTAAATTGTCTGTTGTTGTGTCAGCGTAAATAAGACTACCGGCATCTGTCCAAGGTGATGTCTCGCCAGTTTGATCATCTACCCAAGTGAATGTTCCTGTTCCAGAATCATAAGAGAGGATTTGATTATCACCAGCTGTATTTGTGACATTAAGATTTGCTTCTGCAATAGTACCTTCTTCAATCTCTGCACCTGTAATTGTTGCTCCAAGTGTTGTGTCGAGGACTCCATTATTAATAGCAAGGCCAGCGCCTGTAAGATCTGTGAATGTTTCACCATTAATAGTAAGTGATCCTGTTTGTGTATCTCCTGCGACAACTTGGTTTCCTGTTAGTGTGTTATTTACCGCAAAAGTGCTCCCATTTGCCTCAAAATCTCCGCTTATTACTAAATCCCCATCAGCAAGGTCTGCGTTAGTTGCTGTGGCATCACCAATAATAACTGCACCACCGATAGGAGAGATAGTAAGGTCACCTGCAGATGTTATTGTATTACCATTGAGGCTAAGTATACCTTCAACCGTAACATCTTCGCTAAAGGTTGTATCTATATTAACGTCAAGGCGTGAGCTTAGTAGTGAGTCACGAGTTGCAAGCACCTGTCCGTCTTGATCAATTACTTCATTTTTATTGAGAAGAGCTAAGAAAGAAACTTTTTCCGCAAAATTACTGTTATTACTAAAATTCAAGGCTAAAGAAGGTATCGTGAAAAGGATTTTCGCAACAACGAAAAGAGCTATTGCTGCAAAACTAAAGCGAGAGAAATTCTTAAGTACTTTAGCTTGATTGATGTGAAGTGGTGTGTAGATAGATTCTTCTACTGGGTTCTTAGTCAGAATAGGTGATTCTGCTGTAGTCTGTTGAGGTTTTGATGAAGTCTGTGGGTATGCCTGGAATGGAGTAGGTGCCTCTATTGGAGTGATAGGACCTACATTAGGCTTTGTTCTTTTAGCACGCTTTGCTTCTTTCTTAGCTTTTTTGAAATCCTCAAGTTTACTTACTGAATATCTACGGTGACCACCCTCAGTTCGTACTGGGGTAAGCTTGCCAGCAGACTCCCATCTTCTGAGCGTCTTTTTAGAGACGCCTAGGATTGCTGCAGCTTCATTAATTGATACTAACTTGTTGGACAGTTTTGGCATGTGTTTATTTATTAAACTTGGACACTTTGTTTTTGGACATTTACACTCAATGTGTCCATATTCATTAAAGCTTCTGGCGATGTCTGTGTCAACACAAAATGTCCAAGAATTGCCATATGTGTGTGAGGAAAAAGATTTGGACAAATTTACTCTACGAGAGTGCATTGATATTGTTGCTAATTTGATAGGCTTTGATTATTGAGGAGAAGCACAAAGGATTTGATATAGTCTGATCATGTTCTTGAATTATGGATAGTAGAGTGTAATTAATAATTATACATATCACTAGATCCTTTTAACGAAAGAGTAATACGCAACAATAACAGCAATATTAGGCAATTTAGATTCAAATTAACCGTATTTTATTCCTGCAAGCTGCAATAATTACCGCAGATCTATCTATTTAGCCTCAATATGCGCTTAAAATCGATTTTAAAGCCTCTCTCGACATCACATTGACCTGTATTTCATCTTCAAGAGCGACAATATATGCATTACGTCACAATTTGCGAAAAGCGTGTGTGTATAGTTATATATTATTGACTAAACTCGATGTGCGGTATTCTCAAATACCTGGACATTTTGAGGCTAAATGTCCATTTTATCTTTCGTCTGCGTAAATCACCGATATTGCATTTTTGATCTAATATAACTAGGATTACAGTATGACTGCTCGTACAAAGATTCCATTTACAGCTGCATTGCTTTTACTATTAATAGTATCTTTTGTTACTCCTGCATTAGCGCAGCTTGATTCACTTGGTATTGCAATACCTACAGAAATTGAAAGTGATCAAGTTGAAGAAGGAGATATCATATGTACTAAAGAAGGCGGCAATGTGTTGTGTGACCTCCCATACGATGCTGCATTGTTTGGTGTTGTTACCGCAACGCCTGCAATGGCATTTAGACATGACGATGATCAGAATCTACCTCTAGTTCTTCAAAAGGGAAATACGATCGTTAAAGTCACTAGTGCCAATGGAAATATTGCTGTTGGTGATCTAGTTACTTCATCTGATATTCCAGGTGTCGGTCAGAAAGCCGATTTAAACGGCTACGTGTTAGGCATGGCTCTTGAACCCTATGAATCAGATGATACTGAATCAATAGGTGATATATATGTTTCACTCAATATTCATCCATTGACTTCCACGATCACTTCACGATCCAATATTGTTGCTTCATTGCGACAAGCGCTTTCGGCCCCTACAGTATCGCCTCTAGCATCATTTCGATATCTACTAGCGTTCCTTGTTGCTCTCATATCGTTTGCGATAGGATTTGTGTATTTTGGTCGTGTTGTCAAAAGTGGAATTGACGCAATTGGTCGTAATCCAAAGGCTAGTCGGACGATACAGATTGCAGTATTTATTAACATTATGGTAACTATTGCTATAGTTTTATCTGGTCTAGGTATTACCTTCCTCATTTTAATTCTATAATCCATGGGACTATTTTCATTTCTTTCATCGAGCAACAAAGGAAAAATTAAGCCATTCGTGCTTGTTATGTTTGACGGATGGGGACTTGCGCCTCCCTCTCATGGGAATGCAATTACCTTAGCAAAAACCCCAAATATGAATTCATACTACGAGAAATACCCTCATGGTGAGCTTATTGCTGCTGGTGAGTCTGTTGGGCTACCCGCAGGTGAAGTGGGAAACTCTGAGGTTGGCCATCTTACCGCTGGGGTGGGAAGGGTCATTTATCAATCTTTAAAGCGAATCAATATATCAATAGATAATAAAGAGTTTTTTTCAAACAAGTCACTTGCCAGTACAATTAATCATGCGGTAAAGAATGGCTCAAATCTTCATGTAATGGGGCTCATAGGATCAGGAAATGTTCACTCAAATACTGATCATCTTTTTGCAATTATGGAGTATTGTAAGAAAGTAAACTTTGATCGGTTATATTTGCATCTGTTTACAGACGGACGTGATGCACCTCCTGACGATGGTTTCAATGTGATAGGTCGGATTGAGTCAAAAATCAACAGTCTAAAAGTTGGACAAATAGCCTCAATAACTGGAAGATACTATGCAATGGATAGAGATGGTAGATGGGAGAGAATAAAAAGAACATATGACTTATTAGTGTCAGGTATTGGTAATACTGCGGTAAGTGCAACAGAAGCAATGAGAGCGTCGTATGCTGCTGGAAAGACTGATGAATTTGTAGAGCCTGTGCTTATTACACCAGGAGGGAATACACCACCTCTAATTGCATCCAATGATGCTCTTATATACTTTAACTTTCGCGTAGACCGCGCCCGTGAACTTACAATGGCTTTTACTCTTCCTAATTTTGAAAAGATCAATTTAGAAGACTATGGTTTTGAAACTAAAAAAGATTATGTTGCCTCAGAAGATGGAGTAACTACTTTTGTTCGTACGAATATGCCTACTAACATATTCGTTACAACGATGACTGAGTATCAAAAAGGTTTACCTGTATCTGCTGTGTTGTTTCCTCCACAAGATAAATTTCCTGACTCTATTGTAGAGGTTATTTCAAAACATAACTTAAAGCAGTTCCATCTAGCCGAAAGCGAAAAAGAGAGAATGGTTACCTATTACTTTGGTGGTATGAACGCAGAGAGTTTCCCTGGAGAGGATGTTGTTATTATTCCATCTCCTAATGTACCAACATATGATAGAAAGCCTGAGATGAGTGCATATAAGCTTGTGAGAGAGTTTAAAAAAGCTATTAATAAAAATATATATAGCTTTGTAGTTATGAATTTTGCTAATCCAGATATGGTTGCTCATTCAGGGAATTTACAAGCAACAATAAAAGCAATTGAGGTGGTGGATCATTGTATATCAGAGATAGTCAAAAAGACACTTTCTGTAGATGGTACTGTTATGATCTCGGCCGATCATGGTAACGCAGAAGAACTCCTAAGCTTTGAGTATCAAAGTTTCTTTTATACCACAGAGCAAGGTGATCCCAATACTGACCATTCATTTAATCCAGTTCCTATTCTCGTGATTAATAACTCGTACGAAAATAGATCTGATTTGATTCTATCTGGAACATTGGCTGACATAGCACCGACAATTCTTGGTATGATGGATATAGACAAACCTGCTGTAATGACAGGACATTGTTTATTTAAAAAAGCTGCCGCTTCAAAGAAGCCTGTGCAGCCTCAACGTAATACAGCATAATATGGATCAAGTACTAATCTTTTTTGGAATGAGCGTGGTATTGGCAATGCTTGGTGTTGTCTTGTTTTTTGTTGGTATCGGATATCAAAAGCTTGCCCGCAGAAACCATGAATTATACGAGGAACTTACACGCATAAATCAAGATATTAAGAATCAGCATGAAAAGATAATTCTTGATGCTCAAGCGAAAGCGCAACAAATTTTGGCAGATGCATCTAAAAGATCACAAACATTAGTTGAGGCATCAGATATATTTGCACAAGAATATAAGACAGAGTTTCGTGCTCGACTTATGCAGGTACTAGCCAAAGAAGAGTCTGAGTTTCAAGCAATTTATGAGTCGGTAAAGACCAAGAGTAACGAAGTGACACTAAATATAACAAAGAGTATCGAAGACACTCTTGCAAATGAGATGAAACAAATGAGAGATGTGATGATGACTCAAATGCAAAAAGGCTTAGAAGAGTATAAGAAATCTGCGTACGCTAAGCTCGAAGAAGAAGTCGCAACTGTTGTAGACCTTATAACTAAAAATGTTCTTAAAAAATCTCTTAACAAGGACGAACACAAACGTCTTGTGATTGAGGCACTCGAAGAAGCAAAAGATCATAATGTACTCTGAACTGCTCACACATATCCAAACGACTGATGACCTTCATACTCTTAAGGAGGAGATTTCTGTACTTCAAAAAACGTTCTATGAGCAATCAGCTAGTTTTGATTCTGTGTTGTCAACTCAAGTAAGAAAATATATCGCTGATAGCATATCTAAAGAACTCAACTCTTCTGGGATAGGGAATAAGGAATATCTTGAGGGTCTGCTTAAGGAGCTTGATAAGCTAAGCACGGTACATTTAACACTATCTTACGAGCCAGACGCACAATCATTTGCTTCTTTTTATCAATGGTTTGTTGATAATGTTGGACCAGCTATTGTGCTGGATGTGTATACAAACCCCAATTTGCTCGGTGGAGCTCAGATCTCTTTCAATGGAAAGTATTATGATGGCTCGCTTATTACAAAAATAAATCAGATAAACAGATCAAGAAAAATATCCCAACAAAATCAACAAGTTACCCATGAATAACGACTTTGAGAAAACACTGCAAGATACATCTGAGGTGGGATATGTACGAAAGCTTCTTCATTCTGTCTGCTTTGTAGAAGGGTTACCTAATGCACACTTGAATGAGCTAGTTATGTTTGAAAACGGAGCAAAGGGGCTTGTATTCTCCCTCACTGTTGAATACTGTGAGATCTTGCTTCTATCAAGCAAAGCGATCTTGGTGGGTGAGCGTGTCGCTCGTACTGGTAAATACATCCAGATAGGCTTGGGAGATTATCTATTTGGAGCAACAATTGACCCACTGGGTGAGATTATTGGTAAACCAAAAGCAATTGAGATTGAAGCATATCGTGCAATTGACCAGCAACCACAAGGAATGATTGGCAGAAAAAGTGTTAACGAGTCACTTTCGACTGGAGTGAAGATGGTAGATATCCTAGTTCCACTAGGAAAAGGGCAACGTGAGCTTGTGATCGGTGATAGAAAAACTGGTAAAACATTGTTTCTGTTACAAACTATGCTTAACCAGGTCAGACAGGGTACAATCTGCATCTATGCTGCAGTTGGAAAGCAACAACAAGACATCAACGCGCTTCATGACTTTATCGATTCACAAGGAATTAGAGAATCAGTTATCGTGGTAGCCACTGGTGCTGCTGAACCACCTGGAAAAGTCTTTTTGGCTCCTTATACGGCTATGACTATTGCAGAATACTATCGTGACAAGGGGAAAGACTCTCTTGTCATTATGGATGATTTAAATGCTCATGCTAAGTATTATCGTGAGATCTCGCTTGAAGCCAAGCGTTTCCCCGGCCGTAGTTCATACCCTGGTGATATTTTTTATACACACGCACGATTGATGGAAAGAGCCGGAAATTTTGAGAAGGCTGCGATAACGTGTTTGCCTGTCGCTGAATCAATAATGGGAGATCTATCTGGGTATATCCAAACGAATATCATGTCTATGACAGATGGTCATATATACTTTGATATAGAAAGATTCAATGATGGGCAGCGTCCAGCTGTAGATCCATTTCTTTCTGTTACTCGTGTTGGTTTGCAAGCACAATCTCCGTTAGTCCGACAAGTTAATAGGCACCTTACAAGTTTTCTGGTTAGCCTTGAAAAGATGAAAGATTTTATGCATTTTGGCGCTGAGATGAGCGATCAAGTGAGAGATACATTGTCTCGTGGAGAGCAACTTATGGTGCTTTTTAATCAAGATTATCGCGAGGTCGTCCCGATGAATATCACTGTGTATCTGATTGGGTTATTGTGGGCAGATAAATACAAAGGTCTGTCAGCTGATGCCACGGATCAAGAGTTTACAAAAGCTATCCAAGAGTATCAATCTAATGAAGACTATCGCAAAAAAATTGATGGAATAATCATGTCGACACCAGACTTTAATGAATTAATTTCAAAACTACAATGAGCCAAGAGAAAGAAATACTAGAACAAATTGATCAACTTAACACGTTTAAGTTACTAACTCAGGCGTATACAGAAATTGCTGCGCTCAGAATGAAAAAAATACGCGATACAGTTCTTGCTAATCGTGAGTATCTTTCAAATCTTGATGATGTGTTTACGGATGTGCGCGTTTCATATGCACGTGATGTGCTAAAGCTTGGAAAAATATCAACTAAATCAAATGATAAAATCACGTTCTTGTCACACAATGGAAAGACTGTTGGAGTATTCCTTTCTGCTAATACTGGATTATATGGTGACATTATAAGCAAAACCTTTGAGATGTTTATTAAAGAGGTAAAAACTGAAGATCTTGAAGTAACAATTGTAGGAAGACTTGGTGAGCAAATGTTTAAAAATAGTGGCATCAAAGAAGAATATACATTCTTTGAGCTGTCAGACAAAAAAATTGAGCATGAGCAGCTTGCTGATATTCTTAAGCACCTTGTTCAATACGAGGAGATACGCGTCTATTATCCGACGTTTCAAAGTGCAGTGAATCAGAAACCAACGAAATATACAATTTCTGCTCAGACTCCAATTTCAGAGATTAATAAACACTCTGATTCGCGATCCCAGTATTTATTTGAACCTAGTTTGAAAGAAATACTCGTTTTTTTTGAAAAAGAGATTTTTGCCTCACTGCTAGATCAATCTATTCGTGAGTCGCAGCTTGCTAAATTTGCTGCTCGTATTATGACGCTTGATCGCGCAGGTGAGAATATTAAGAGAAGAGTTAAAAACCTGCACTCTGAAAGACTTCGAATATCACATAGAATTGCCAATAAAAAACAATCAGAGAGAATGGTATCGTTATTAAAGTAAAATGCCCAAAAAAGTATCTACAGGAAAAGTTATTAGTGTCCGCGGTCAAGTTGTTGAGGTGCAGTTTGATGAGCTTTTACCTGCTATACACGATCTATTGTATTTAAAAGACGATCCACACGTAAAACTGGAAGTCTATTCATCTTCGTCAGAAGACAGCTTTTATGCGCTCTCTCTTGCGCCGACACGCACATTGTATCGTGGTGCCACTGTCGTAAACACAGGCAACCCAATTACGTTTCCTGTGGGAGATGCAGTACTAAGTCGAGCTGTTGATATTTTTGGTACACCACATGATACTGGTGGTGCGATTAAAGCAAAAGAGTTTATGCCTATTCATAAAGAAGTTGGGATTGATGAGGCCTCATCTGATCCGGCAACCGTAATTCAGACAGGCATAAAAGTGATTGATATGTTTGCACCAATGCTTGGTGGTGGAAAAACAGGTCTTTTTGGTGGTGCTGGTGTGGGTAAAACAATGTTACTTACAGAAATACTACATAACGTTGTCGGGACAGATGATAACTCCGTTTCTGTCTTTGCTGGTGTTGGTGAGCGTGCTCGTGAGGGACTTGAGCTATATCAAGCTCTTAATGAAAGTAAGATTTTACATCGAACATCGCTTGTATTTGGTCCTATGGGAGAGAATCCTGCTGTACGTTATTTGTCCGCATTTGCTGCTGCGACTTTGGCTGAATATTTTAGAGATAAAATGGGAAAGCAAGTGCTGTTCTTTATTGATAATGTCTTTCGCTTTGCTCAAGCTGGAAATGAGATTTCTGTGTTAACGGAAAGTCTGCCTTCTGAGGATGGATATCAAGCTACATTACAGTCAGATATTGCAAAGATTCATGAAAGGTTAATTACAACGGAGAACGGAAGTATGACTACAATTGAAGCAGTATATGTGCCAGCAGATGATCTTATTGATCATGGTGTTCAGTCAATTTTTCCATATCTAGATTCAACCGTTGTTATGTCTCGAAGTATTTATCAGCAAGGTCGTTTGCCTGCTGTAGACATTCTAGGTTCCACCTCATCTGCGCTTAACCCAGTGACAGTCGGTGACAAACATTATCAGATCTCACTTCGTGCAAAACAGCTTATACAAAAAAGTGAAGATCTCGAGCGAATAGTCTCGCTTGTTGGAGAATCTGAATTATCACCCGATGACCAGGCTACATTCAGACGTGGACGTAAACTGAAAAACTTCATGACGCAGCGATTCTTTGTGGCTGAGGGAAGAAGAATGGAGAAAGGATCATATGTGCCAGTTGAAACAACTGTTAAAGATGTCGAAAGTATACTTAATGGCGAGCTTGATAATGTGGCTGAAGAAAAACTTCTTTATATTGGTAGCGTTTCAGAAATAAATGCCAGCTCAAACTAACATTCCAGAACGACTTTACTTAAAAGTCTATACACGTAAAGGAATTATCTTTGATGAAGAGGTAAAGTCTGTGACTTCATATAATGACACAGGAAAGTTTGATGTGTTACAGATGCATACGCAATTTATTTCAAAAATTAAGCAAAGCATCAGTATAGATAAGGTTGATGGAAGTAATATAGTCTATCCAGTAGGCGATGCGATCATGCGTGTTAAGGGAGAGCAAGTTGAGGTCTTCTTGGGAATAAAAACGGCTTAAAATAGCCATTATCTTCATTGTGTACATAAATGTACTCACTTTACTATATCTGTATCAAAGGTCATCTACTAGCCTCGACTATTTATTGTAGTCCCATAATCTAGTCGAGATAATGACTTATCCACAATTTCAGTGTATAATTTTTCTGAACCTATAATTTAAGCTCGATGTTTAGATAATATAGTCTTGCCGAGAATCAAGTATCGTTGACATTTGTTATTATTAATTATGAATAATTTTGGAACACTCTATATTGTTGCAACTCCTATTGGAAACTTAGGAGATATTTCTTCCCGAGCTATCGATGTGTTACGCTCTGTTGACAAATTGTACACAGAGGACACTCGGGTCACAAATGGCTTGTTAAAAAATTTTGACATCATTACATCTTCGATTAGTTTTCACGCGCACTCTGATTCTCATAAAATGGACCTGATACTAAAAGATCTTATTGATGGAAAGAGTGTTGCTCTTGTGACAGATGCAGGAACACCAGGGATATCAGACCCAGGGAATGAGCTAGTTGATTATCTTCTCTCGAGGGAACCTGAATTGAAAATCATTCCTATCCCTGGTGCTTCTGCGTTAACGGCAGCACTTTCTGTAAGCGGTTTTAACGCGCGAGAATTTACGTTTCTAGGATTTCTACCAAAGAAAAAACTTCAGGCCGTTTATAAGCAAATAATTGATTCCGAAATTGTTGTTGTGTATTTTGATTCACCCCACAGGGTTATTAAGAATTTAGAGGCGATAGTTGGTAGACTAGAAGATCGTAGAATATTTATTGCTCGTGAGCTTACCAAACTTCATGAGACTCACTATAGAGGAAGCGCTGAGAAAGTATTACATCAGCTTAAAGAGGAAAAAAACTTAAAAGGAGAGTTAGTAGTAATTATAGAGAATAAAAAGTGAAGGCGTTAACCTAAAAAGGCCAACGCCATGAATACTAGGAACCGGGTATTAGTGTTCTGCTTAGTTGAGTGAGTCCTTCTTCTTCACATTGAAATGCATCAATAGCTGGATAGACGATGCATAGTACACCGCCAACATTGTAGTATTCAAAGCAGTCACTACCGGTAATGTAATTGTGATTACATGCTTGGGCTATACGGTCCGAATTTAATGACTGAACTTGTGTAGAGTGTGATACAGTATCTGAGCTCACATCTGGTCGCGAAAATGCTACTAGCATTATTGTTATAGCTGCTAGTACGGCAACAATAACTACAATTCCTTGCCTACAGTTCATAAGGTTCTCCTTAGAGACAGATTTTAGTTAGGTGAAGTATAGCAAATTGGTGTCCCCGGGAAGAATCCCTGCCTGCGCAGGCAGGGAACTTGCATTTGTGCTCCCACCAGGAATCGAACCTGGAACTAGCCCTTAGGAGGGGCTTGTTATATCCGTTTAACTATGGAAGCTAGCTATTTTAGTGTGAGCCAATAGAGATTGTCTTCTCCATTTACAGAAGCAAAGCTTGTGAGTATCAGTAGCCTGTTACCACTTGTAGTAGAGTAAGCGTGTGGATATGTGTAGCTTGATGAAAAGATCTTCTTTTCATTGGTTCCATCATAATCGAGGATATAAATGCCTTCTTCTTGTGGGTGTACAAGATTAAGTGAATTTGGAATCCAATACAGAGTTTGACCAGCGTCAGATACTTTGAAGTTTTTATCTTCACGAATGTCATACACATAGCTATTACCATCTGTAATAGATCTCTCTTCAGGTTGAGTTGATGAACCAGGAAGTTTGTCGATGAGATCTTCAGCGAGTGTCGCACTACCAGATGCCGTGTAGAGTATTCTATTCTCATCAGGAGAAAATCTCACAAAGCTTGTATGTTTGGCGAGTGTTTCTTCGATTTCATCAGGAAGTGGAGCTAGTTTTGCCTCAAGACGTTGCTTCTCTTCCTCTTCCCATTGTGCACGTATATCCTCAACTTGGAAAGTGACTACCACACGCTCAATCGCTGGAGTGAATTTTGTTACATCGAGTAGAAAGATACTCGGCCCCAGTGTCATTAATACCTCACGGCCATCTGGAGAAAACTCAAATTCAGCTTCAGTGAGATCACCATCGGTGATTTGACGTGGGTCTCTGTTAAATCCTAGAGGTAAGTTTACAGATTCAATAATCCAGAGCCCATTTTTCTCATTGGCAATTGTTTCTTCAGAAGGAGGGACAACATAAATAATCTTTGAGTTATCATGGTTTATTTGAGGGTTAATAGCTCCAGAAAATGTTAAGGCAGTAAGCGATGGAGCATTGGGCAACAAGTACGCATCAATCTGTGTAACAGCTTCTCTCTGGATAGTAATATCTTTACTCCATGTCTGGTAGCCTTCTTTTTTGATTTCAACAGTGTATGTTTCTGGAGCTAGGGAAATTGTGTTATCAGTTGCAGTTTTCAAGACACCATTTACATATACTTGAGCAGCCTGTGGCTCTGAATTAGCGACCAACAGCCCAGTTGGTCCTAAGCTGATCTGCTCTTCACCTAGAGAGAGTCGGTATCCACGAGCATACATCACGGCAATAGTGCCGAATATTAGCATCACGATACCAGTTGAGATTAGTATTAATATTCTAATTTTTGGCATAAGTGTATTTTATCAAAAATATGTGTGATAATCAGCTAAATTCAGATTGAGGAGAAATTTCTGATGATACGCACATTTGGTCGAAATCTGCCAATTGTATTGATGGTATCGTTAATAGTCTTGTTGAACTTTACAGAGTTATCGATCTTAGGAAGTGTTTTCGTCTTATTTTTCGTCGCAACCCCTGTATCTGTTGCGATGGCTTTGTACTTTAATCTGTACGGTAATACCTTCTACGAATATGTCGGCAAGTCTGTTGTCTATGGTGCTGGTATGTCCTTTATCATGACAGGTGTTTTACTTGTTATTGCGCTAACAAACTCAGCTGAAAGTGTTGATTTCCTGACATTGTTGAGTCTATTGGCTTTTTGGATCATACTGACATTATTGTCAGGGACATCTGTGTATGGATCATATGCAATGAATCTGACTAAAAGGAAAGAATATATTGACACTGAGGCTCAATCAACGTCAAAAGATGAATTCATTGAAACAGGTCATGGTCAAGTAAATATGGATTTATTAGAACGTATAATGTCAGATAAGCAGATATCTGATCAATCACAAAACCCCAGGTAACCCACTGGGGTTTTTTTCTGTATAATGCATCTTACAAATGGCAGCATTAACCAGAAAAAAAATTGCAATTGATTTAGGGACCGCAAATACATTGGTATGGATTGCTGGTGAAGGGATTGTCGCGAATGAGCCAACTGTTGTTGCCATATCAGCAGAGGACAATCGGGTCGTCGCTGTAGGAGAGGAAGCGAAGAAAATGTTAGGTCGTACTCCGGAAACGTTAATTGCATCACGTCCGTTGCGCGAAGGAGTTATCGCGGATTACCAGATGACTCGTGCAATGCTTAAATACTTCATTAATAAGGCTGTCGGGCGGTTCCAATTGCTGAAACCAGATGTGATGGTATGTGTACCAGCAGGTTGTACACAAGTAGAGCGTCGTGCTGCACTTGATGCTACACTTGAGGCTGGTGCTGCCCATGCATATCTTATAGACGAACCTCTAGCTGCTGCAATAGGAGCAAGCATCCCTGTATCTGCACCATCAGGACATATGATTGTTGATATGGGCGGTGGTGGAGCTGAAGCAGCTGTTATCTCACTTGGTGGTGTTGTTGTTCATAATGGTGTTCGTGTATCCGGGAATAAGATTGATGAGTCGATTCAGTCATTTATTAAAAAGAAGCACAATTTAATAATAGGTGATCAGACCGCTGAAGAGATCAAGATTAAGATAGGATCCGCAACACCACTAGAAAAAGAACTTAAGCTGGAAATATCAGGAAGAGATGTCGTATTTGGTTTGCCACGTACTGTTACTGTTACATCAAGTGATGTTACAGAAGCAATACGGCCTACATTGATGAGGATTATCGGTGCCGTGAAGGGTGTACTCGAAGATACTCCACCAGAGCTTGCCTCCGATATTATTGATAAAGGAATTGTAATGAGCGGGGGAACAGCAGGACTACGTAATCTCGACAAGCTTATGACTGAGGAAACTGGTGTCCCCAGCCACGTTGCTGAAGACAATCTCTATTGTGTTGTGCGTGGAACAGGGTTGGTTTTAGAAAATATAGAACTCTGGAAAAGGAGCCTAACCACAAAGAGATAACACATAGTAATCACTTCTGTTTTACAAATAAATTGTGGATAGGTTGAGGGTAACTATTAAAATTGTTGCTTAGAAATTGCATCATATTTGTACACAATACGTGCGATATTAATTTGACTAATCAGTATTTATAAGCCTTATAGTTATCTTGCACGTAACAATGTGCATGTACCTGGCATTTTTGAAAAATGTTCTTAATTATAATTAACTTAAGTTGTTGAAATAGACAGCTGTTAGTGGGGTATAATGAATAGAGATACTGCTAGGCATGGGTTTATTTACACTAAAACAGCCTAGTTATCTGGTAAAGTAGTAATATATTGAATCTAGTATGATTAAAAAAGCCCATAAAGAGCTTACAATCTTAAAAACGAAAATCACTATCACTCCCAAAAGTGAATTGCTAGGTTTTATTTCAAATAGCCTCAAAAAAAATGTCCAACTTTTTGTGACTACTCCTAATCCAGAGATAATTCTCAAAGCTCACAGCAACAACTCATATAGAAAGGTTATTAATGAGTCTGACATTGCAGTACCCGATGCAGTAGGAGTTTGCTGGGCTATAAGACTTTTACATCAAAAGAGTATAAAACGTATTCCAGGCCGTGAGCTCTTTTTAGATCTTCTTAATATTGCTAATGAGAAGTCACTACACATATATCTTTTAGGAGCATCAAAGGATGTGAATGATACAGCGCTTGCAAAGATACATACTGACTATCCACAGATCAACGTGAAAGGTTCATCTGACATTAAAATTAACAGTAAATCACCATTTGATATTAAAAATTACAGAAAGCAATACTCTGAAATAGTAAAGGATATTAACGATCATAAGACTGATATGTTATTTGTATTTCTAGGAGCTCCAGCGCAGGAGCTGTGGTTCTACGCACAAAAAAAGCATCTGAAGGTAAAACTTGCAGCTACACTCGGTGGATCATTAGACTACTATGTCGGAAGACAGGTTATACCACCTAATTTAATTTCAAGACTTGGCTTAGAATGGCTCTGGAGATTGGTTTTCCAGCCGACTCGAATAAAGAGAATTGTTAATGCAGTAGTACTATTTCCACTTCTTGTACTTAAGGAAAAATATCTAAGTAACAATTGACAATATACCGTGCTATATGCATAATGATTGTGCAATGGCATCTGGTCAAAAAGAGATAGGTGAACGAGTTAAAACATATACTTCAGGTCTTGCTAGCAGCGCTTCAGAACTTATGCTTTTTGCTATATGCTACAACCTTGACCTCGGTTCAGTAACTGATCACCCTCTAGATCAAGAAGCTCATGCAGCTATTCGCGACATTAATTTCTCAAGCTTTAAAAGATCACTCACTCATTTGAAATCTAAGGGTCTTATCGTCGAGGCAGATGGTACTAGTACCGGATATGAATTAACACAAGAAGGTCGAAATGAAATGAACTCGACTGTCCCTCAGTATAATAATGAACGAGCCTGGGATGGAAAAATCTATTTAGTTAACTATGATTTACCTGTATCATCAAATAGCGCTCGAAATGCCTTTCGGGAATATCTTAAAGAGATTGGTTTTGGTTTACTGCAGCATTCATTATGGTTGAACCCATATGATCCGAGAATCAAGTTAAGAAAATACATAGAAGAGAACTCTGTAGAAAAAGAGAACATTATTGTATCTGCGGCTAACATTGAGACAGAGCTGTATGGTTATCAGATACCTCAGCTTGTAGAGACGGCATATTCATTATCTGATATTAATAACCGCTATAGAGGGTTTAATGAAGAGTCAGATCAAGGTATATCACGAGAACGAAAGATATTTCGTTTTCTTAACATATTAAAAGATGACCCACAGGTCCCTTACGATTTGCTTCCAGATGATTGGGCTGGGTACCGTTCCAAAGAACTTTTTGATGAAGTACTCTAAATAAGAAGTTTTAATAGACCGGGGAGTGTGTTGTTCATATTTTGTATTTCTTTTATACTAAAAAACCCGTAATCCTCATGTTCTTTGCTTAATGATATGTACGTTGGCTCTTGGGCAGTGAATAAAATACGATCTATATAGAGAACAGGAAACCCTAGCTTTTTAACAAGAATACGCTCATTTTTATAAAAAATAAGATCAGACTGCTTATAGTGTGCGCCTAGTTCTTCTTTAAGCTCACGTACTAAGGCTTGCTTTGGTTTTTCTCCAGCGTCGATCTTACCTTCTGGTAATTGCCAGAAGTGTTTGTAAGATTTACTCATATCACTTCTTTTTAATAGTAGATATCGACCTTTTCTGTCTTTAATAATAGCACTAGCTGCTCTAATGGGTAAAATGTAAGGAGGTATAAGGGATTGTAGTAAAACTAGTAGTCTCATAAGAAATATTTAATCATTTGCTCAGGCTTCGTAAATATCTTTGTTGGATTAGCCATGCTTAATAGCTTAGCTGATTCAGTACCCCAAGATACGGCAAAGGCCGATACACCGGCACTATTTGCTGCTTCGAGGTCGCGCTGCTCATCTCCTACGTACGCAATTTCAAAAGGTTTTAGTTTTTGTTTTTCGGCAATCTCCCTAATCTTCTTTTCTTTTCCAAAGTACAATGGAGACGATTCTACAAAATCAAAACATTCAATGTCATTACGTGATAAAAATTCCTTTATATTGCTAACTGAATTAGAGCTTAATATGCCAATTCTTTGGGATTTTGAAATTTTAATGAGTACTTTTTTAAGACCTGGTTGTGGTTTTAGTTTTCTTATTATTGCTGCAGCATAAAACCGAAAAAATATCAAAACAAAAAGCAGTTTGATACCAGAGATTTTAAACTCTTTAAGAAGAGTTCGCATTCCTGTATTTCTAATGTTTTCTCTGGTAATGAGATGTTTTTTTGATGGGAAAAACTTTCTTGCAAGATCTATATATGTATCCATACTGTCGGCTATAGTGCCATCAAAATCAAAGACTATTAATTTATACTTCACGATCAATCATATATTGAGCTATACCATCCAGATAATCAATAGCTTTCGGGTTCCATCCTCGTTTTCTCATTTTGTTAGTTACTTTTTGTGCTTGCTGCGCATACTGTACAGATATATCTCTAGAGTATTCTACAGATTGAGTTGATCTGATAATTTCTCTTATGATCTGAGCCTCTTTCGACGTAATATCACGCTTACCGTAGAGTTTATTTATTATATCTCTCTGGTTCTGATCTGCGTTTTCAAGCGCTTTGATATAGAGAAGAGTTATCTTACCTTGCGAAATATCAGAGTGATCAGGCTTGCCTGTTTTTTCTGAATCACCAAATAATCCTAAAATATCATCTTGAAGCTGGAATGCTATTCCGCCGGGAATCGCGTACTCTGATATGAGTTCAAAGTCTTCCTGTGTTCCTCCAGCAAGAAGTGCACCGATATGAAGTGGATTCTCATATGTGTAGATTGCTGTCTTGGCATGGTGTAGATGTGTGATTTCTTCCTCAGATGCCCTGCCAATAGATTCCAGTGTGACATCCATTGATTGACCATATCCTGTATTCACAATGCCTTGTAAAAGTCTATTTATAGCGTCTATCTTTATCGCGTGATCAAACTTTGATTGGGACAAAATCTCATATCCTGACAATAATGCTATATCACCCACATTAATTGCCATACTGTACCCATAATGAGTTGAGTCGCCTGAAGTGTATGTAGTGGTGTGAATATTCTTATAGTACTCATGTGTAGTGGGTGAACCACGTCGGGTATCGTCTTGATCCATCACATCATCGTGCATAAGGAGTGCTGTATGGATGAGCTCGATTGACATTGATGCATCTAAGATACTCTGCATATCCTTACCTCCAAGTAGGTAATATCCATAATACATAAATGAGGCCCGCAGCCGCTTTGCTGGGCGCAAGTTGTGTTCTTTAATATGTGTCCAGATTTGAGTGTAGAGTTTGCGCTGATTTCCGTCAAATCCGATTGGATTTTTCAATTTTGTATCGAAATACTTTTCTAAATGTGTATCTATCTGAATAGCAAAATCTGCGAGAATATCCCTTGCTTGCTGGGAGAGTGTGCTTTTTGGCTCGAGAACAATATCTTCTATCCGAGTCATAGATTTGATTATACATTGCTGAGACAGATATAATACTCTCATGTCTGTAAAACTGACTCTCCCAAAAGGAACAAAGATTCCAAACCACATTGCAATAATCCCAGACGGTAATAGACGCTGGGCTCGCGCACGTAATTTACACACGCTTAAAGGTCATGAGAGAGGTTTCAAACGTGCAGTGGAGCTCGGACGTGTTGCTCGAAGATGGGGAGTGCATACAGTAACTGTATGGGGTTTTTCTACTGAGAACTGGGATCGAAGTCCTCGTGAGATTAAATACTTAATGAGGTTGTATTCAACGCTTCTCGACGAGTATCTAGAAGACGCACACAAAGAAGGTGTAAAGATAGTACATCTTGGTAGAAAAGATAGATTGCCTAAGTTTTTAATAGATAAAATATCAGAGGCAGAAGTTGCGACTGAAAACTACAAAAATTATATTGCGAATATTGCAATTGACTATGGAGGCCATGATGAAATTATCCGAGCGGTTAAACAGATGTTTATTGATGGCCATACAGAAGATGATGTAAATAAGAAGTTGTTTGAAAACTATCTTGATAATCACGACCAGCCGTATCCATATGTAGACCTACTTATTAGAACAAGCGGAGAACAGAGGACGAGTGGTTTGTTATTGTGGCAAATGGAGTATGCCGAAATGTACTGGATCCAAAATCATTTTCCTGATTTTACGCCAGAAGATCTTCGTGAGGCCATTGTTGACTATTCTCGAAGACGTAGACGTTTTGGTGGAAACGACAAACAAAACCATCTAGTTTTTAAGCCAGAAGTTGCTGCAAACCTTGAACTTAATTGGTGGAGATTATCTAAAATCCCAGAAGGTACTAAGTTTCGTGATTATGCAATTAAGCATATCGCTGAACAATGGGGGCTATCAACTAAGCTTGCGAAAGAGGCAGCATTCTATTTTGTACAAGCTCTCACTCAAGGAAATGGGAGAAAATGGAAGATGGCTCGAGAGAGCCTTACCGACTTTTATGGGTTATTACGTGAAGAGGTAAGTCTTGCTTTTGAGCCTGATATTGTTGCATCCCTTGACGTCAAGCTCCTACAAAGGATTAATAATGCAGATGAGAAAAATATTACTGAAGACGTGGAAGATGCTACGCAAAAATATGTCTCTGAAGTATATAGACTTTCAGATCTACAAGCTAAAAAAGCTGCGCACTTAAGGACGCTTGCTACTATGGAGCGTAGGAAAGCTGAGCAAGGAATGGGTGATGTGCATTGGGAAAACGCAGAGAAATATCTTGAAGCTTATTATTATGCACTCAAAGATCGAGTTGCCTAAAACTCTTGTCAATTAAATACCTCCTAGATTCACTTTTCCTTTGTGAAAATTTGTTATTGACAGGGTGTGTAGTTGTTGCTATTTTGATATATATACACATACTAAGTTATATTCAAAATGGCAGCTAAAGAAAAAAAAGAGCTTGATATAAAAAACCTTCCTGATCTTCTTACTGTACGCGAAGTTGCCGAAGTATTACGAGTCTCTCCCTTAACAATTAAGCGCTGGGGGAAAAAGGGTAAATTACCACCAATTAGGATTAACTCTCGTGGTGACAGACGGTACCGTAAGGAGGCGGTATTGTATCTTCTTGGCATAAATCCTGAGTAATTAGCCTCAACACTTCTGTATTGCTTACAAATTTAGTATAATACGTACATGTGGAAATCTATCTTTACTGCGTTCATCTTTATTTTCTTTTCAATCAATGTAATACACGCGCAAGCACCTGTTGATGAGGGGTTATTTGATGAACCTCAAACAGCAACAGAAGAGGCTGATGCAACAATGTCAGGAGAGCTTGAAGAGACTGAACCAACTCCATTTCCGACTGCACGTCCTGATATTACACAGACAAATGAAGAAACAAGAGAACCTCTTCTTGAGCTAATCCAAGATCAAAATTTACGGAGCTTAACTCCTTTTAATGCTGTTCGCTATGCCATTCGATCAAGTGTTGAGGCAGGTATACCACCGAATACTATTGTATTGTTGTTATTATTACCCTTAGTTGTAGCTATAATTGCGGCTGCTCGACATGTTGTTGGTATACGAGGGTTTGGAATCTTTTTGCCAGCTGCTCTTGCTATTGTATTCTTGGCTATTGGTCCAATTATTGGTATTGGGCTCTTTGTTGTAATGGTTGTAGTTTCTACATACTTAAGAATATTTATGAGGAAATTTAAGATTAAGATGCAGTATCTACCTCGTATGTCTTTGATGCTGTGGTTTGTCGTTGTATCTGTGCTTGGAATACTATTCTTAGCACCATTTATCAGGCACTCTGATTTTACAAATATTTCTATTTTTCCTGTGTTGATACTGGTTCTCTTATCTGAAGATTTCTCTAAAGTACAACTTGGTAAGTCTATACGTACAGCTGTCAATTTAGCCTCGGAAACTATAGTTATGGCTCTAATTTCCTATATATTCCTCACAATGCAATTTTTGAGAGAATTTGCCCTTCTTAATCCCGAGATGCTCCTTGTAGGTGTATTAGTGTTTAATATTATTATTGGTCAGTATGTGGGATTGCGATTTGTTGAATACTGGAAATATAGAAAGTTAATCTCAAGTTAATATGAAAGCTTCTGCTATACTTGGCCTCAATGCACGCACAATGATGTATTCGTATGAATACAATAAAAACAAAGGAAAAGTAATTGCTGCCTCAAAGTTAAAAACAAAAAAAGCCCTCAAAAAAGCTGATATTCCGATACCAGAAGTGTATAAAATTATTAAAAAGCCAGAGACAATTACCACGTTCGATTGGCAGTCATTGCCAAAATCATTTGCACTTAAGCCAAGTAAGGGACTAGGAGGAGATGGAATAATTGTTATTAAGAAGCGTAGTAAAGACGGTGAAGCTTGGATAGGAACTGATCGTAGGCGATATACTGTCGAGGATCTAAAACTTCATACTCTAGATATATTAGAAGGAGCGTATTCAATGAGAAATACGGCTGATGTTGCGTATATGGAAGAGTATGTTGGTAGGCACAAAGCTTTCAGAAAATATGCATATCGAGGAACACCAGACATTCGTGTAATCGTCTTTAACAAAGTCCCTGTGATGGCAATGCTGCGCTTGCCGACAAAGGACTCTGGTGGACGTGCAAATCTTCACCAAGGTGCAATAGGTGTAGGAATTGATATCGCAACTGGAATTACAACCAGGTCAATTTGGTATGGGGATTATATCAAGTATAAACCAGGTACAAAGAGAAAATTGAATGGTATTAAAATTCCAAACTGGACTAGGATACTAAAAATTGCCGTAGATTGTAGTAACTCTGTCTCGCTTGGATATGTCGGTGTTGATGTAGTCATGCATCCAACCAAGGGTCCAATGGTTCTTGAGATTAATTATCAGCCAGGTCTTCAGATACAGCTTGCAAATCGGGCAGGTCTACGTAAACGGCTAGAACGGGTCGAGGATCTTAAGATTAAGTCATCTGAACATGGTGTAAATATCGCAAAAACGCTTTTTGCCGAACATTTTTCAGATCGTGTACGAAATGAGGACTCTGTTAAGCATATTGCAGCGCTTGAAGAAATCACGATTCGAGGGAAGGCACCTGGAACACGAAGACATAAAGTTCTTGCAAAAATTGATACAGGAGCTTGGAGAACGTCAATAAGCTATAAACTAGCAGAAGAGTTAGGATTGCTTCATGAGGATAACATTCTTTGGTATAAACATGTGCGTAGTTCACTCGGCAAAGATAAGAGGCCTGTCATAGGATTGACTTTCTGGTTAGCTGGTCGCAAAATTAAGACGCCAGCTTCTGTCGCTAAAAGAATGGCTTTAAAGTATCCAGTGATCATTGGTAGAAAAAATCTTAAAGGCTTTTTAGTTGACCCTGACATACGCAAAAATCCTTTGCGAAAAAAGGCAGTAGAGGAGGCAAAACAGAAAAACTAGCATGAAAATAGCCCTTATAACCACACATCCAGGACTAATCGAAAATAAAAGAATTGAAGAAGAAGTGCTGGCTCTTGGTCATCAATTTGAACTTGTTGATCTTACAAATTTTGAGTATGAAGTAAATGAAAACGGGTTGTTTATCCCTCAAATCAGCGACTTAGAAGCTGATATCGCAGTATTTCGAGGCATCTTTTTGTCCCTAAAACAGATTGCAGATACTGTAAAGATACTAAAACAAAAAGGCATTAAAGTTTTTGACAACTCTCTTCTTGACCATAAGTATTCGATTAACAAGATCACGGACACAATCAAACTAGGAATTGATAAAATCCCAATGCCAAAAGCATACTATTCTCGTAAATTTGACAATTATTTAGAACAGGCAGATAGACTTGGATATCCTCTCATAGTGAAGCTTACTCGAGCAGGAAAAGGCGCTGGTGTTGAGAAATTTGATAGTAAAGAAGAGCTTGAAGTATTTATAACACAAAAATCTCAGAGTGAGAAAAATGCTTCAGGACTTCTCATGCAGGAGTTTATTCCATATAAGCATGATCTTCGTATACTCATCATCGGTGGTAGGATGTTTGCTATGAAGAGAATCCCTCGTGAAGGCGATTTTCGAGCAAACTTCTCATTAGGTGGCACAGTTGAGCTTTTTGAACCTGATATTGAGACACAAGATTTGGCACTACGCGCTTTGAAAGCAGTAGATATGAGCGTCGGTGGAGTTGATGTATTAATAACTGAAGATAATCAGAAATATATTTTAGAAGTGAACCATACTGCTGGCATGGTAGGAATGGAAGAGGCAACTAAAGAGAATATCACTCAGTTTTATGTAAAGCATGTAATTGAAAAAGCGCTATGAAGATTTTACTCGTTGGTTTAAAAAATAATCCCCAGGTAGATCGCGTTCGCGAGGAAGGTGAAAAGCGTGGTCATACTGTTGATGCAGTGCTTTCAAGCGAGTTGTATATTAATGCTTCAGTTGATCATTTTGAACCTAAATTAATACATAATGACTTATCTTCTTACGATTTGATTTATTTGTGGGCGGCCACCAAAAGACGTTGGGAGTGGTATGCGACAGCACTATACTTAAACGAAAAGTATAATACAAAAATTGTAAATAATAAGATTATTGACCCCAGTTACCATTATTACCTGACATCGGTTATGGATTATTGGAAACTCCAAAAAGAAGGGTTGCTTTTTCCAAAAACTGCAGTCCTCTATACAAGCAAGGCAATCGATGCTGTTATTGATGACTTTAACATGCCTGCCATTTTAAGAGGAATGCCAGGGAGAAAAGGGAAGACTGTTTCTATGGTTAATAATAAACAGGATATCATTAAGGAAATGGCAGAACTGGATGAATATTGTACTGCATATTCATTAAGAGAGTTTATTCCTAATGATGGTGATATACGAGTGTTTGTTATTGACTACAAAGCCTTTGCCGCAATGAAGAGAACTCCTAAAGAAGGGGATTTTCGATCAAATATCAGTCAAGGTGGAAGTGGTGCTGTATTTGATATTGAAAGTAATCCTGAGATTAGAAAAATAGCTGAGCGAGCAGCCGAGCTTACTCAAACAGAGATTGCTGGAGTTGATATTATGATTCACAGTGAGACTCAAAAGCCTTATATTCTTGAGATTAATCCAGGACCTCAGTTTACAGGACTTGAAGAATTTACAGGAGTAAATGCGGCAGGAGAGATAATCAAGTATTTTGAAAAAGTAGCCTCATAATCTTCACAAAATAACCCCATAGTGATATAATATCGTTATCGATAACAAAGTTCTTTACAGGAGGATGGTGTGAGTAAATTTCTATGTTGGGTACAAGAAGAAGCGAGTCAATATCATCTGAATGATGACATTATCACTGACTTGAGAAAAGATGTTGGTGATACTCCAGATAGGATGATGGCACTGAAGGCTTTGTCAGCAGATGAGCCATATTCAGTGAAAGACAAAACTCGCATTGAAGCTGCTATACGCTTAATTGTGATGCTGGTGAGTTCAAAGCTCAGCTTGGGTGCCAAGAAGGTATTTTTAAGGGACTTTATCGCCGATCATAATGATGATGGTACAGCTCATAAAGCGCTAGAAATCGCCTACAATTTGTTGTCGGACAACGAATAGTAAAGGATACTTGTATGGATAGGAAGCAGCTAACTTCTAAGTGGCTGGTCGATGGGCAGTATGTTGGATCAGACATCTTGGATGATGTACGTAAGTTCTTTAAGTACTCGCCGCAGGTAGAAGCGATTTCTGACATTGAAGCAATGTGTAAAGTTCGCATCAAGCAGTTTGCTCATTGGAATTTGAATGAATCAGTATCGAAGGATATCTATATGATTGTCAATGCTGATGGAGTTCATATCGGATCTGGTTTGCATCAGCTTGCTGAGGATATCATTGCTGATTCAGATATGCCGTTTGTCACAAACGATCTGGCGATGAATTTTCTCTACTGTATCATTGCCGATCTGGCGTTAATCTCGAGCAGATTGTCATTTAGTCTTCGGGCACAAATTGCACTGAAGATTATCGGCTTGCCGAACCACTATAGAGAATGGTATGCCGCAGTATACCGACACCTAATGGTGACCTAAGATAAATAGTTGTACCTTTGAAAGGGACAGAACCAATTTGGATCTGTCCCTTTTTTATGGCTAAAGATATCTTATAGTGATATAATAAAGTCATTGAAAATGTAGCCCTTTATAGGAGGATTCTATGTCTGCAGTGAATTTGTTGATGAATTTGTCGCTGGGAAATCCAATTGATCCTACAGAAGCACAAATGGATGAATTAAAGACAGAACTTACTCGACTATACGGTACTGAATCATTTGAAATGATGGAAGAATATGATGAAGATGAAATTCCGTCAGAAGATGACAAGAAACGTCGTTCTGCATATAATGCCTATCAAAGCTTAACGGCAAAGCAGTTTCGTGCAACGCCAAATCGTTTTGGCAATATAGCATTGGACGCTTCGAGCAATCGTTATTTTGGTGTACTGTATCTACTTGGCAACGATGCGCGTCAAGTCAATGAATTACTGGTATATTGCCAACAACTAGCTAGTGATACTGAAGTTCATCGTTCGATCAAAGGAAAGCCCACGACACGTGGACGTGGTCTGCAACAAGCGTTGGCTGACTATTTAGCTTGGATAGCTTTAAAGAATGACTCGTATCTGGAAAAGCTTACAATTCGTGTCGTGCTTGGTTACTTCCAACGCGAAAAAGATTTGTTGGCCAAAAATCGCTGGCGTGCTCGTCTGGAGTCTGCAGGGATTACATTCCCATCTAAGCCAAGCCAGTGGGCCACAGTTCCTCCGGATACACTCTATCCATTAATCATGAAGCTACATCAGATTGATGCGTAGACCTTTGAAAGGGACAGAACCAATTTGGATCTGTCCTTTTTTTGTGTTTAAAAATCCCATAGTGGTATAATATATCTAGACCGTAGATATGTGGAGAGCAGAACATGCCCAAAGTTAGAGAGAATATCATTGGCGATACGCTCATATTATTCACAGTTAAGAATCTCCCCAAGAGAATTGAGATTCTTAATCGGACAGCAGTTCAAGATCGATTTCGAGATCGATACTTTGAGTTTGAACAATGGAATGCAATGCCATTGGTGGCGCTCGTCATTAGCGTATTTCCATCACATCTGTTATTGCTGGGTAGTTTGATTCAAGAAATAACTCAAACTAAGTTGATGGACAGTGCATCAGTGCAAACAGTTGTCACTTGTATGACTGCAGATGTTCTTTTTCTGAGATCACCAAAAGTTACATATGATCAAAAGCAATCATTGTTAGGGAAGATGGATCAGTCTGAATTTGCAGGCTATTACATCAAGCTGGTAAAACAGCTTACTCAAACGCATATCGTTGGTAGTATTGAGCACATAGGGCAGACCTAATATAGGCTCTGCCTTTTTTTATTCAAAATTATTGACAAGACAGTCCTATAGTGATAAGATTGCATATCATTAAAGTAGTTTACAGAGGAAAGTATCATGTTGGTTCATAATTGGCTTACTGGCCGCTATCCTGCAGATGAGCTCAAAAGTAAAGATTTCAAAGCACTTCGGGCGCATTTGATAATTAGTAATCTAATGGTCAAAGCATGGATTGATGTCGCCGCCGTAGCCTGGCTGAAAAATCGTGTGACCGATCAAAGCTTTGTCCCAAAGGACGCAGACAAGGCGGTATTTTCACAGACCACAATTGATGCTGTGGTTGAGCTGATCCAGGCGTATAGACACTCGGAACCGGCTGGCCTAACAGTTGACGACTTTGCACATCTTATATTGCTTGATATTGTCGCTTTCTCATCGGTGGATCCATCAATACATCTACAGAAAGTTGCACTTATGAAGGCAATAGAGAAGCGTAATCGGCGTGTGTTGTACACGGCAGTCTTTGAGTCTGTTTTCCCGATCACGGTTCTTGCCTAATGCGTCATTTAATTTTGAGGACACTCGAAACAAAGGGTGTCCTTTTTTTGTGCCTGAAACCATTGACTCATTTGTCCTATAGTGATATAATTAACTATCATAATTGTACTTAACAAGTAGGTGAAGCATGAATCCAAAGTTGAAGATCTTATCTTTCTTTGCCGGTGGGCTTTCCGTTGAGCGACTTGCCGAAGAAGACTATGCATGGCTGACAGACCAGTATCAGAATCTACGTGGTAATGTTCTTGCTAAGGTCGGCAGTGCTAATTTAAAGATGTGGTTGAAGATCAGGGTATCTACTTACTCTGCATGGGACACAGCATCTATTTACTGGATTATCGAAAATGCATATTCAAATCAGATCGCTACAGTTCGGGCTGCCATCACAGAAAGTGATTTTAGGCCTGAACAGGAGCAACTCATTTTGGAGAATTTCATAGTTGCGATACTGGCTGATTTGCATTGCCTGGCATCACTCAAATTGGATATTAAGGCTAAGTATCGGCTTACTAAGGAAATACAAGAGGGTGGATATTTGAAGTACTATTCACTTGTCGTCATGACCCTCTTTGACCTTAGCTAATATCACACATTGGCTCATTAAGGGCACTCTTACATTAAGGAGTGCCCTTTTTTGTAGCTATTTTTAGCTAATTCGCCTATAATAGCCATTACACATACAATTTGGGAGGAATAATGAGCTCTTTACAAACATGGCTTACGCTGGAAGGCGATTCGCAGCCAACATTCAAGTTCTTTTATCCAAACTGGGAACGCATTGCAGAGAAATTTCCACGACTGTGGACATTAACACCAAAGGTGGCTCATGAATGGTTGATTCGTCGATGCAATGACTACTCAGATTGGTCAGCTGGCGAGATTGATAGTTTTATCACTGGTCTCATCTTTGGTGATACTGCTATCAAAGAACTTGTACGAATGATTGAACGACAAGCCGTTCACATCACGGACCATGATCTATATGAAGTTGTCACCGCGATCGTCGCAGATATTGTGGTGTTATCGTCGCCTCATTCAGATGATGTGCATCAGCAAAATAAGTTACGTCTTATTCGCCAGGTTGCCAACTCACAGTATCGGGGATTATATTTGACTATTAGTCAGGCCCTGACAGCCGCATAAGTTATATCGCCCAAAAGGCATTCTTACATTAAGGAATGCCTTTTTTTTGATCTATGTTGACTTTAATTACTTAAGTTCAACAGTAGCTCCAGCTTCTTCAAGCTTTTCTTTTGCATCCTTGACTTCGTCAGGGCCTGCATCTTTCAAAACTTCAGCTGGTAGATTTTCAGTCATATCCTTAGCATCTTTTAGACCGAGTGACTGGTCAATGGCACGGATAGCTTTAATGACTGCTATCTTGTTATCGCCAACACCAGTAATAACAACAGTCTTGTTACCACCTTCGTCAGCTGCTGCCTCATCACCACCGGCTGCTCCTGCTGCTGGTGCAGCTGCTGCAACTGGCATTGCTGAGACGCCGAATTTATCTTGAAGAGCTTCAACAAGCTCAGAAAGCTCAAGAACTGTAAGTTCTGAAACGCTGTCAACTAGTTTTGCAACATTTTTAGATAAATCTTTTGATTCTGTTTTTGTTTCTTCTGCCATAGTTTGTCACCCCCCTTACGCACTCTTTTGCTCTTTAATAGAGTTTAGAGTCATTACAAGTGATTGTAGATTTCCGTTAAGAGTACCAACGAGTCCATAAAGTGGGCTGATAAGACCGCCAACAACTTTTGCTTGCAACTCTTCTTTTGTAGGTAATTTAGAAATTTTAATAATACCTTCTTTATTTTGAAATACATTTTCTACAACTCCAGCTCTGATCTGAGGTAGTTCTCGCTCTTCTGAAAATTTTCCAAGGATTTGGATAGGGGAAACAGCATCCTCATTTCCAAAGATAACTGCGGTTTGGCCGGCTAATACTTCATCTGTAAGTGCTTCTTCAGGGTAACCAGCATCTCTTGCAGCAATTTTTATTAACGTATTTTTTGCAACGGTCATTTTTCCACCAGCTTCAGAAATTTGAGCTCTGAAGTCAGAAACCATTGAAACGTCCATACCTTTGTAATCTACAAAGACAGCTGATTTAGCAGACTCAAGGGCTTGCTTCAGTACTTCTACTTTATCTTTTTTATCTTGTTTTATTGTTGCTTTAGGTGTCATAATTCTGACATTAAAAAATCTCGCCAAAGCGAGATTACAAATATTCTATTATTGTTACCTCGGGAAGATATTAAGCTAAAAGCACTTCCTTTCTTTGGTGAGAGTAGTATAACAAACGTACCTGTATAATTGCAACTTATTACGTGGTCTTTTCAACAACTGCATCTATCATCCATGCATCTGGTGCTTCTTGATTCATATCTATATCTTCTTCAAAAATGCGTGTCATCTTGCCTGAGTTTGTATCATAACTAAACCACTGGCTGAAATCTCTTGGATTCTCGCCGGTAAATATTGCATTCGTACCTTGTGTAACAAGAACATTTGAGATTAATCTGTATTTTTTCTCTGATACTGCTTCTTTTTCAAGTATTGTATCTGCCACATTGCTAGGCAATGTTTCTTGAACTATCTCTTCAATCTCTTGCTGTGTGTATCTATTCCCGTACGTATCCTGAAGGGTATCTATGAACTGATCGTGTTCTATGTCAGAGAGTGGAAGAGTATGTTCTTGTCTTTTTCTTTCAAGTTGATCAAGATTAGCTCGAACATGATCTTTATATCCCATTTTCTCTGATAATCTACGAGCTGCCTGCGATTGTTTTAGGTTGTCCATTACAGTCCATTTGCCGTCTATATCTACATACATCTCAATCTGTTCTTGCTCATCTGCGCCTATTGTTCCTACAAAAAATATTGAAGACACTTCTTGTTTATCAGTTGCTGAGTATTCAGTTTGCACAGCAAGCTTCAAGAATGAATGTGTTGTTGCATTTTTTGCCTCGTCTAAACTTTGACCTGATTTCCATTCTGAGGTGGATACATATATGTAATCCAAAGCTGTATAGAGATCGTTATTTGAGTCATAAGCAACAGATGTTCCATGAGTAAGATCTGCTATTTGTTTCTGTGAATCTGCACGAAAGACAATGTCCTCAACAGAGTCTTGTATAAAACTATTTTCTTTGTGATGAGTATGGAGAGATTGCATTCTATCAATAGCTACTTGACGCATGTTATTTGCCAGACTTTGTAGACGAGAATTTTCTGTTGTACTCAACGTGTCGATAACATCTTTTCCATCAATATAAGCGGAGTTGATCTCGAGCGCCTCCACTTGTTGATAAGGAATGCTACCTAGTTTTTCGAGTGAGTCACTGATTCTCTCTTCATCAGTTTTATCATTAGATATCGGAGCTGTTTCTGTCATACAAAGATCTTAACGTAAAAGGGAATGTATGAGAAGTAGAAGTGTATTACTCAACCAATAGCTTTATTGATGGGCCCATTGTTGCGGTAAGATAAGCTTTAACAACTTGTCTTTTGTTAACAGCACTAATGATAGCTTCTAGATTTTCTAATAGATCTTTATCCTTCATATCAACTTTACCAATGACAGTATGGATAAGTGGTGCTTTGCGTTCTGTCTTTAGAGTAAGATCATCTACTGAGAAATTTTTTGCATCTGCTTCAGACTTGATAAGCGTTCCATTTTTTGGATTTGGCATCATGCCACGAGGACCGAGAATTCGAGCAAAAGGAACAAGCTTTGGCATCATTTCAGCTGTTGAGAGCAAAATGTCAAAATCAATTGTGTTATTTTTTAGCTTTTCTACAGTCTTTTCACTTGCTACTTCAACGATTTTACTTGATCCAGCAGAATGGGGTAATGAGACATTAACAGTAAGTCCTTCTTTTTTAACTTGAATATGAAGCTCAACTGATGCATTGAATTTTGCAATGCTTGTCTCTTTTACAAGCGCAACTGCTTCTTCTGGTGTGTAGAGTTTTGTTTTATCAACCTTTGTCAGTGAGTCTTTATACTTTTTACCTCTAACTCGAGCTTTTTTTTGTGAAGCTAGTTTCTTTTCAGATGCAGTAGATTCTTGAGTTTGCGTTGGCTCTGCTGTAATTTCTTTTGTTTTTGTTGATCCCATATTGTCTAATTTATTTTTCTACTTCAACGCCCATTGATCGAGCTGTGCCTGCAATAATCTTTTTAGCAGCTTCAACATCATTTGCGTTAAGGTCTTGCATTTTTTTCTCAGCGATTTCTGTAAGCTGTGCTTGTGTGAGTTTCCCAACTTTCTTTTTATTGGGTTCACCAGATCCTGATTTTAGTTTTAGTGCTTCTTTAATCATTGCAGATGCAGGAGCAGCCTTAAGCTCAAAATCAAATGATCTGTCTTCATAAATAGTAATAACAGCAGGAATTGTTTCTCCACGTTTATCTTGAGTAGCTTGGTTATATGCATTAACAAAATCCATAATAGCCACTCCATGCTGTCCTAAAATAGGACCTAGAGGAGGAGCTGGTGTAGCACCGCCTGCAGGAAGAACAACTTTAACCTGTGTTTTAATAACTTTTGCTGCCATAATCTATAGTTTAATACGAGGGAATCTTATTGCATGAAGATTTCGACTCGTGTCTGCTTTCGCAGATAAATCTCCCTAAATAATTTCTAAGAATTAATCAGGTGAATGTATTGTACTAGAAAAGTTAACTTTATTCAAATAAAAAAGACGCGGATTGGAATTGAACCAATGTAACTGGATTTGCGATCCAGCGCCTACCACTCGGCCACCGCGTCATCTAATGTTACTAGGTAAGTGGCTGGATTCGAACCAACAATTCACATAGGTTGGGCAATGAACCCGTTACATGAATTAGCACCTGCAAATGGGCTGCTCACTTACCTCTATAGAGATAGTCAAAATATAGAATAGATGCTTTTAAAATTCAAGTCAGATCTTTAAATACATGCCGTGTAATAGAAATGAAGATGTCGTTTGAGAAAAAATAGAAGGGGGGTGTCAGCCATCAATTGTGTGTTTCTTTTACAATTGTGAGCTAGACTGACACCCTTGTTTGTGATTAGCATGGGTATTGGCGTTTCCTTTGATAATCACAAATACTAAGCTGATTTTATTATATTTTGTGAAAGTGTCAAGCGAAGTGTGTAACAAAAAAGAAAAAGCCGATATTTTGGGGAGGAGTAATATCGGCTTTATCGCCAGCGTGTGCCTGTGGGGGCAAAAACACCTGGCCAGGATTGATGGAAATCAGGTAATTATCTAAAAAGGTAAAGCCCTAGTTCTATCAATATTTGTTTAAAGAACTTAATTTAATAAACGGGATGACAGGACTTGAACCTGTGACCTCTGGCTTCCAAAGCCAACGCGCTAGCCAGCTGCGCCACACCCCGTTTAGGTAAAGGTATGATAGAAATTTTTATATAAAAAGTCAAACTAAAGAGGTGGTCGAGGTAGTGCAAACAGGTGCATCAATGTGTGCGGATACACCTGTTTATTTATTTTTTAGAGCTTAAGTTGTAGTTGGGATGCCTTTATATCGCATTGAACTGCAAAATATTTGCCTGGCCTCGGCGGCAGCCTGTTGCGGGCAAGTTCCGTCTTCAGCATAGTTTATTTTAATAATAATCCTAGGAATTGAAACGTCAGTCCTTCGTACATATTCGACATCATTTGTTCTTCGCAATGGAGCGATTGCCTCATGAACAAAGAAGTCAACTAATTGTTCTTGTTCTTCTGAGCAAGATGCTCCCTGACGTTCTACTAGAAATGTGCAATTGCTGATCACGATTTTTCTCCCAGTGAAAAGTAATTAGTTGTAGGTATTGTATCAAAAAGAGGTATGTGGAATCAAAAAAGGGTCAACTTTATTAAAATTGACCCTGATGGAAGGGGGAAACTGAACTGAATATCAAGTACTATCTAGCTAATGATGACATCTTGATAGGCAGAAAAGCCTCGTCAGGAACATCATCAAGATTGTAGTCGACCATTTCCAATATCTGGTCGATAGTTTTCTCAATCTTCCGGTGTGCTCGATTTTTTGACAAAATGACCGCACTAATTAATGCGAGTTTTTCTTCAAAAGTCATAAGAATACCCTGAAAGAGCTATTTAAAATTTGAATATATTATATCACTTGAAGAAAAGTTTCTTAAACTTTTGCTACTTGAAGAAAGTCCAATTCTACTGGGGTTTCACGACCAAAGATTGATACCAAAACACTAACTTTTCCTTTTTCTTCATCAACATTACTGATTGTGCCAAGAAAATCTGAAAATGGTCCATCTGTAATCTTTACAGCTTCACCAACAGAAAGTTTTGTTTTAAATCGTGGTGCAGGTGAACTGACGAACTTTTGAATATTTGAAACTTCGACTGCTGAAAGAGGAGTTGGTTTATCGCCAATACCTACAAAGCCTGTAATTCCAGGTGTTGTGCGTACAGCAAGCCATGAGTTATCGTCAACTTCCATCTTTACCATAAGGTAACCTGGGAAGATTTTTTCTTTAACTGTAGCCTTTTTACCACCACGGATAATAACTCTGTCTTGAGTAGGGACTAAAAGCTCATAGACTTTATCAGTCAAATTCATTGACTCGATTCTTTGTCGAAGTGTTTCTGATACACGAGCTTCGTGTCCAGAAATAGTATGCACAATATACCATCGTGCTTTTTCATTTTCTTCAGTGCTGATCACAATGTGGCCAGGAATCTTTTTTCCACCAATACCACGCTCATCAACACCTGAGTCGTGTTTCTTTTCTTTTTTTTCTATTTCTTTTACTTCTTCGTTTGCCATAGTTATGCGCTTAGTAGTGTTTCTATGAGTTGAGCAAAGACAAAATCAAGCCCTCCTACAAAACCACCTACGATGATCGTTATTATAACAACTGTTAGTGTTAATTTCACTGCCTCATCTTTTTTGGGCCATTCCACACGGGACAGCTCTTCTCGTACTTCGGCAAAGTAAGTGGTGATTTTGTTCACTCGGGTATTGTAACACGTTCAGCTAATTTTGAGCAACTTTGGTATTATCAGAATGATGTTTGATATTGAAAAAGAACATTGGAAAGACGATACATTGTGCATTGGTATTGATGAAGTTGGGCGAGGAGCTTTTGCAGGTCCTATGGCGGTGGGAGCTGTCGTTCTACCTCAAAACTTTGAAGAAATATATAGCAGAAAGCCCAAGAATATTGTAATTCGTGACTCAAAAAAAATGACAGAACTTCAACGCGAGCGCTCATATGAGTGGATCATTACACAGGCGCTAGGTCATATTGTCGAGTATATTGAGCCTTCAGTAATTGATGCACAAGGTTTAGGTTATGCTACACAACGTGGATTTACTGCCGTTGCAGAGTATCTATATAAAGCACATAAAGCGACAATAGCTCTAATCGATGGTTTTGAAATTAAAAAAAATCAACTGTTCCCATCTAGCAATCAGCATGTTTTGACAAAGGGAGAGGATAAAAGCATCTCAATCGCGGCTGCTTCAATTGTCGCAAAAGTTACTCGTGATAAGTTAATGATTGAGTTATCAGAAAAGCATCCAGAATACTTATGGCACAAAAACAAAGGATATGGCACACAACAGCATCGCCAAGCAATCCACACGCATGGGTTATCTCAATTCCACAGAAGAAGTTTTATTCACTAAATTACTCTCGTTCTTTTTCCAGTTCTATCATGTAAGCAACTCTGTATTTTTTCTCCTTACGTTTTTCAGACGCAGATTTAAATCGCTCACGGTCTTTGTACTCCAAGAGTACTCCAGAAGTAATAACCTTCTTTCTGAACCGAGCGATCAGCTTGTCGTCTGATTCTCCTTTTTGTTTTTTTACCATAATCATAAAAAATCGCCTCCTTTCCTAAAGCAAAAGTAATCTTTTGTATTGTATTTTTATGAAAAATATTCATAAATTAACTGCTGCATTATAGCATATGTCTTACAGATACAGCGTGACGGTGAGGATCGAGCTAATTGAGATTAGTATCCCAAAGATTATATAAAATATTCCCCAGGCTATGACATGATCCTTTTTATTAAGATACCGTCTTTCGCGCAAATATACTAATAAATCTTTTTTCGTGATTTTTTGTATTCCTACTAAGACAAGCAGCACACCAACCATTGTAAATCCGTAAAGATAAATTGTTTTCGATTCAATAAACTCAAATACTGGTTCCATTAATGCCAAATACTCCTGCATATTTTTATAATAGCACGATATTTAAGAAGCTAAGTAAAGTAAATAGGAAAGAAAAAATATGATCCCCCAGAAGGCTGTATAAAAAACAATAGATAATGGTTTCTGAATTTTCTTCTTATCCCAGAATGTGTAGAAGGGAATCCCAAATACGCCTAAACCACAAATGAGTGCAGAGACACAAAAGAGTGATAAAAATGTCAGCATCGGAAGAAGAAATTCCTGATTATAATTTTTTGCCATAAAGATTGGTTCGAGCATGCTCATAACAAACACCACAAAGAGTATATATAGTGAAATGAATACTGTCTGAAAGAAACCAATTGTAGCTGGATGCATTCTTGTAAATTTCATAGCTCTATTATACTTTAATCAGTCAATATGCGTAAGATCAGCTGCGTATTGATATGAATAGGGCAAACTCAATAATACTCAAAAGTATCGTTAGTAGAATAATCTTTATGGGCTTTTTATAAATTTTTGTTTTGTGATACACAAAAATAGGTATAGCAAAAACAATCACTGAAACTATAATAGCTGAGAGAGTGAGACAAGCTAGCGATATAATTACCAGTACTATTGGGCTTCCCATTAAAAATACAAGAAGGAATGGATCAATTATTGATAGAATCTGAATAACTGCACTCACAAATAAAAGCAAGGAAGCTGACTGAAATATAGCTATGACAGCGGGATTGAGTCTTTTAATATCTACCATGTAATACGTGTGTCACTATCCGAAAGTGAAGGCAAATGCTTGTATGCCAGTATCTATAAATCTAAGCTCTAGTATATGTTCGCCAGGATCATCCAAATTTAAAATATCATAGAGTTTGTTTTCCTTGACAAGAATTGTCTCAATATATTCACCATCCAGATAGATTTCGACTTCTGTTTCTGTCTTGCTACCTAATACTAGATAGACATCTTTTGAATAGAAGTGAAGCTTGAGAGATGCATCTTCTTGAGATTCAGAATATTCATCTGTCATGAGCCATTTACCTTGAAAGGCAAGTTTATTTTCGGAAAGCGCGCTAGGATATGAGTATTCTGCGACTACATCTCTTGTAATTCCCTCAGGGGATGCAAAACCTGCGATTCTTCTATATCCTAGATACGTCTCTGGTGTCTGAGTGTAGTTTTCATATTCAGTATTATTAATTTCTACATCGACTGTAGTTCCAGTTTCTTCAAGCAACTCCTGAATCATTTCCTCAGTCTCGTTATATTCACCTTCACCAAAATGTGTATATCGAATTCTTCCGTTTGTGTCTATGAGATACTTTGCAGGCCAATATCTGTTGTGATACGCACGCCAAGTCTCAAAATTATTATCTTGAACAACAGGATAGAAGATATCAAAATCATCAAGTGCAGCAGCAACATTGCTTGGCGATTTTTCGAACTCAAATTCTGGTGAGTGTACACCAATGATGACAAGTCCATCATCTGAATACTTCTCATGCCAGGAAGTAAGATAGGGAAGTGTGCGGATACAATTGATACACGAGTATGTCCAGAAGTCGACAAGAACTACTTTATTTTGACTTGTTAACTCTTTAATAGAGATAGATGGTTTATCCCAATTAAAGATCTCACCACCCTGAATTATTTCAGGAGCCATTGGATACATATTTTCATCCATCACTTCATCCATAGTTTTGCCTATCATGTCCTCATCTGTAGTACCAAAGTTATCCAGCGCGTCTTGGACAAATGCATTATCTTCTAGGCTGGTAAGCCCCGTCCCATACTGTGGAAACGTTTGTAAGATATATTGCTGGAATGATCTATCAACATTAAAATATATTGCTAGGGCTGTAATAATCATTATCACCCCAAAGAACTGCTGAATATACTCAGTATGCTTCAGAAGCCATTGATTATTCGTGAGTATTTTTTGACCTCCCCGAATAATTAAAAACATTGGTATTGCAGTTCCTAATGCATACGCAAACGTTATCAGAGCTGCGCTCCCTGTTACAGATCCAGTTAATGCGAGTGAGATGACTGAAGCTAAAATTGGACCAACACAGGGTGTCCAGAGAAGCCCTAAGCTCATTCCAATTAAGATGCCGCCACTAAAACCTGTCTTATTGGCATTATTAAACTGCAATTTTGACTGCAATATGGAAAATCCTTTTTCTATAAGTTTCTGTGCTTGAGGTAGAACAAGCGATAGACCAAAAAGGCCGATGATAACAACTGAAAATAAACGCAATGCATTCGCAGATACGCCAGTTGCTTGGACTATCGATGTAAGAAAGAGTGTGAAGAATGTGAAGCTTCCAATAAATCCAGCGACAATTCCGTATGGTCTACTTTTCCCACCAACAGCAGAAGATGAAAGAATAATTGGCAATATCGGCAGAATACAAGGAGATAGGATTGTGACAATTCCTCCAATGAATGCAAAAAGTAACAGTATAATCATAAGCTAAGTTGTGTAAGTGGGGGTGGATTATAATTCAGATATGATTCTGTCAAATCCATCGCCATTCCATTTGGCCACTTCTTGGCCATTTTCTAAGACTACAAACGTGTGCTGATAGGTAACTGAGAATCGATCTGCGAGGGCTTCTTCATTTGCATCAGTGTCAGTGTCGTTATAGTTAACATTAATAATAATTGCGTCATCAGGGATTTCAGCAACTCGTCTGCCGATTTCTCGGTCAACAGGCTGGCATGTAGGACACCAGTTTGCATAGAAAAAGAGTACTATCTTTTTGTCTGAATATTCATCAAGAATGCCTTCATAGTAATTTATATAAGCACTAGTTTTTTTAGATTCTGAATTCTGATCGTCCATTTCAGAGTCTTCATTCATCAATGGATTATTTTGAGGAATTGAATCAGCATCTGTCATAGGAGAGGATGGTCTAAGAAAGATGAGTCCACCAATAAAAAGAATAACAGCTGCGGCTATCGTTATTAAAACACGTTTATTCACAAAACTATTTTAGCAAACGAGCTAGATTCTGCTACCACTAAATAACGAATCGAAAGATAAACCAAACAATAGTTAGTAGAACAGCAACCACGGCTGCAGTAGCAAGTCTCTTATCAACCTTTTTTTCATTCATAAATAAATTATAGCAGGCTGAGATTATTAACGAATGCAGCAAGGAGAAATAGTGAAACTGCCGCTGAAGTAAATATAATATTTGTACTTCTCATGAGTTTAGTATTTCACAATGTGAAAACTGTTGTCAATTGTGATGTTGACATATGAAGCTTACTCATTACAATAAAATCTGGCAATTGCATTATATCTGTAAACACACACAAGGAGTTACATAATGCACTACAAATTGCCTCTGTATATTGCAAGTATCCTGTTAATTGCATTCCCAATATATGCGCAAGAAGATGACATTTCGTGCATGAAATGGGGGCAGACAAGCTTTAATGAAAATAAGCTTGAGAATGGATATTGTGATGTATATGACTATTGGGTCCCAGGGCTAGTAACAAACACAACCTGGATGACCAATATGCCTGAGTATTCCATTGGTAGTTTCTCTTGGTATAACCAGGGAATAATGGAAGACAAAATGGCACGTTTGGGATATGATCCAAATGCAGTATTCGGAATTGCAGTCCAATCTTGCGAAGATGTAGGAAGAACAGCTTGGTTGCGACCTCCAGGGATGGAATGGCAAGGACCATTTCCTGTCGTGGAATGTGGATTCCGAGAACATATGTATACACGAGTTGTACATATGGAAATGGCTGGAGAGCTCGGTTTTAATCTGGCTCGACAGTGGGGACTTGTCGATGTTATTGATGGTGAGCGCATCGTTAGTGCTTGGCGCATTGATAATGTCGAGATCTTTCTTGGATCAAGCCCTCACCCACAGGGAAAACCTGTGAACTATGTGGAATGGTGGAAAGACATGGCTACTATCGCAATTAAAGGGGAGATATATCCTTACTGGGAGTCATGGAGTATAAATCCTGATCCACGAGATGACTAAATAACTACAAAGGTGCTATCGGTACATTGAAGGTAGCACCTTTATTTTTTTACATACACAACCTGTGTGGGATATGCCATTGCGATCTTCTCTTTGTCGAATCTATCAAGAATTGCAAGATTGATATCTTCTTGGGTTCTCATATAGAAATTATAGTCATCTGATGTAATAAAGTAGACACATTCAAATTCGATTGCAGAATCTGCAAATTTGCTTAGAGTCACACGATCGACAGTTGCCTTGCCTTGATTTTTAATAATCTCGCGAACATATTTGGGAATTGCTTTCAGTTGTTTGCGATCAGTTTCGTATTCAACGCCGAGAGTAAATACCACACGACGTTTACTTAGACGTCCATAGTTTTGGATCTTGGAAGAAGTTAATTCTTGATTACCAATGATGACCTCTTCACCTTGGAGAGATTGGATGCGAGTAGTTTTTATCCCAATTCGTTTCACTTCACCCATGTAATCACCAATCTGGATAAAATCTCCAACTTTAAAAGGTTTATCAAAGATTATCGCAAAGCTGCTAAATAGATCACCTAATATATTTTGTGCAGCTAGTGCAACGGCAACACCACCAATTCCCAGGCCGGCAACTAGTGACGTGACATTAACTCCTAAGTTTTGAATAATAACAAGCCCTCCCAGTATCCAGGCTACAATCTTCATAATCTTGCCGAGTGTGGTAATTGCTGAAGTTGAAGATTTTCCATCAGCACTTTTTGAATACTTGTTTGAGACATACTCAATGAGAACGTGCAATGCTCGAATTGCTTGTAATGTGAATAGAAGAATTACGATGAACTTAACAACTTCTTTAGCCATCTGGTCTGAGTTAATTGTGGAAAACGCAGCAAGTAGTGCTACTGCAAAATAAAAAGGGGGATTAAGTGCTTTAACAATTTCAATAACAGCATCATCAATATCTGTAGTAGTTTTGCGAGAGAGATATATAAGACGTGCTGTAATAAGCTTTTGGATAATAGCCAAACCAAACGTTACAGCAGCGAAAATACCTCCGGCTACAAGATAACTTTCAACACTATTTCCTAAATACACATCAGACAACATGGTTCCATTATAACCATAGTGTCAAAGATAAGATGCACGGGTGGCAGGATTCGAACCTGCGACCTTCGGTTTTGGAGACCGACGCTCTACCGACTAAGCTACACCCGTAAATTTTTTGATACTTCAGAGTGATAATCTTGCGGCTTCGCCGTAAGCTACACCCGTAGGTAGAGATATTATAGCAAAGCTAAAACAACTAAGAGGGATTCTGCAATAATCAAGCTTGTAATCAGCTTGTGCATCATCCCTCTGTAAACCTATGCTGCCCCGGCTTCTGCTGGGAGCTGTTCAAATTTACCATTTTCAAGGTTCCTTTCTAGCTCCTCAAGAATCTGTTGATCATCTCTGTCGAATTCTGTTGGATACTGCTCTTTTAGAATCCTAAAGAGTGCCAGATCAATAGCCGGTGACTCTGGATCGATGTTTGGAAATTTAGTTTCCAAACCCTGACGTATAGTGAGTCGAACGTTAACGTGTGCCACGACATTTCACCTCTCTCTATTGGTTATCTTATTTTACTATATGGAGACAAGGGGCGAGAAGAATGATAGAGGGATGCTGTCCAATGCTTGGGGTAGCTTGGTCATCCCTCTATTTATCGATTCTTGTTATTCATGATGATATCCTTAGTCTGCGGCCGGCTCGCCAATACAAAATCGTCTGTGAAGCACTTTGTATTCTTCGAGCATGACTTCATCAAAAGGGATACCTAACTCGATCAAACGTGTATATTCATACATCTTGATCTCGTCAGCATCATATAGACTATTTTCAGAAACTTCAGATCTGATATTGCCCAATGCAAACATAATCCGACGTTTCCAGTCTTGGTATCGAATGATACCTTTACGACGTCCCCAATCACGAATAACAAGTTTTTTAGGTGCTTTGTGAGCCATTATGTATACTCCTTATTCATGGCTAACAGCTTATAATATTGTACCAGATTAGGTCAACAAATACGAAAAAACCCCGTTGAGGTATATTCAACAGGGTTTTGTTTATTGTGAATCTCATTTATAAATCGGGCGTGAGCCTGGACTGATAAGATTCCTCGCGGTTAAGTCGTCCAAGAGGCGACAACGCAGTGCCACCATAATGAGCGATTCGATCGCTGAAATCTTGTTGAAAACACCGGGCATCCGGATGAGTTCTTTGACAAAGGCGGACACATCCGTTTTCATCGGTAAGCGGTCTGCCATCGAGGCCTTCAAACGCCCAAAATCCTATTGAGAACGCGGCTGCCAGGTCAGATCTATTACCTGATTTGAGTAGTTGTTCCACCACTTCAATATTTTCAGGCATTGTCTTTGTCGATGTCATTCCCATGACCTCCAAATTGAATTGTACAACTTGTTCGCTAGTTGGTTGACTAGTCACAAGTATCTCCTTAAGAGATGTTTTATAAAGTTGAAGTAGTATACTACACAATGCAAATAATTGCAATATTATAGGCCACCTATTAGTGAGTACAGCGTGTGCTGCAATCTAGGTGGCCTAATTCTGGGGGAGATGATGATGTTATTTCTTTTGCCTTTCGTAATAGACGCCGGGGAACCCCGTGCATTCGCCTGTCGGCGCTGGGAACACCGGTTCGCTAGAGCCATCGGTTGACGAAACACCTAAGGTGTATGTGCCAGGATGTTCCTGTATCCGTTTGGCTTGTTCTGCCAGATACCGAGAGCGATTACTGTCATTACGACGATTACCTTTTGCTGACATTTCAAAATCTCCTTGGAATAAGAACGTGCGTTATTTATTACACGTACAATATACCTTATAGTATTGTGATTGTCAAGGGGGAAAAGTAGAAAAGTGAGGCTATTATTTAAGTTTAGCCTTTTCTTTGTGAAGAGTCATTTTGCCACACTTAGGACAAAGCTTTTTAAGCTCCAGCTTAGTAACATCGCCTTTTTGCTGCATGTTAACTTTATTTCTTGTTGTGACGTAGTTTTGTGATTTGCACTCACTACATTGCAAACCTACAATTTCTCGATTACCTGCCATAGACGGTATTGTATCAGAAGGGGAGATCCCTTACAACATTTGAGCCTGAGAGTGGATTCGAACCACCGACCCCCATCTTACCAAGATGGTGCTCTACCCCTGAGCTACCCAGGCGAAAGTAATGAGCCGGGGCAAGGCTATACCTACCCAGGCGAATTTATTTAGCACAAGAAGTATAGCAAAATTATTTGATACACTTAAAGTATGGGTAAGCAAAAACGAAAAACAGCATGGTACATGATGGTTATTGTAAGTGTCATTTTAGTAGTCATTGTTCTTTTCCTTCCTATTAACTCAACAACTGATAAAGATCAGCCATCACTCGTTACATCAGTACTTACTTCAATTGGTGTACTACAATCAAAAATTGAACCTAAAACTACTCGCATCATTCTTGGCGGGGACGTAATGCTAGGCAGAAGTGTAATGGCTGTAAGTCTTGATAAACAAGATACTACATACCCATTTTTACATATAGCTGAATTTATGGAGCGAGGTGATATTGCCTTTGTGAACCTTGAAAATGCAATTGTTGAGAATTGTCCAATTGTCCGCCGAGATACGTTAAAGTTTTGTGCTCGGCCAGAAATGTTGAACGGCTTAGGATATGCAGATATTAACCTTGTTACACTTGCAAATAATCACAGCCGTAATTATGGAGAAGAGGGATATCAAGAGACACTGCAGCATTTAGGAGAAGCAGGGATCAAATACACAGACACGAATTTAACTGATTTTGAAATTAACAAGACTGTCTATGGATTTTTAGGGCTAAACTTTACGTTTAATGAGCCAACTGAAGAGGATTTCGCTCTGGTTGAGGAAAGTGCAGAAAAGGTAGATGTGTTACTACTAAGTATTCATTGGGGTGTGGAATATACGGCTGATCCTAGAGAAATACAGAGAGAATGGGCTACTGAGTTTGTGCGACGTGGTGCTGATTTTATCGCAGGTCATCATCCACATTGGGTTCAAAGTCATGAAACGATAGACGGTGTACCTGTGTATTATTCGTTGGGAAATCTTGTGTTTGATCAAATGGATTTTGATAGGACACGATCAGGGTTGATGCTTGAGCTGATTTATGAAGATGGTAGGTTAATGAATGTAGTAGAGGTTCCCACGTTTATGACTAACTGGGCACAACCAGAAGTTGTTATAAAAGAATAAGCCCCCGGAGGAATTCACAGGGGCTTTAATTTATTCTGCAGGAGAAATTCTCATTATGTACTGAGCGTGGCTCCAGCCAAGAAAACCAATATTTTCATCGCTATCAAAGAGCCTACGTGGGAACACGGCATATGTATATCCACCATAATCAATGACGAGTGTTGGTGACGGACCATACTTATTGATTGCGTACCGAGTATGGTAGTAATTTGTCCAATCTATGTCAATGAATCGTGGATTCATAACTTGGTCTTGTACAAACGATACATTGGCAGCAATCACTTGGAAATCAGTCGCAATGAGATCTCCATCCTTAATTTCAAGAGTGATCTCTGAAATGAGGTGTGCATCTTGCACTTGTGTACCGATGTATTTATACATTATCCACGCAGTTTCAGGTTCGATGTACAGGAAATCTCCGTTGCCTAAATAGACTTTACATTTCGCTGTTAAGGTGGGTTCAGGGAAATAAACCTCATTTACAAAAGCCATTTCAGCTGCTGGGAGATAGTACCAAGTATTCATCATTGTAGTACTATCAGGGCAACCGTCAGGAATACCCTTTGATAATGGGCGAATAGCACGAATTATCATCATCATGCCAACGGCTCCAATCAATAGCCCTGCGATCACATATAATATTGCTGCTGACCTAATGTTGTGTGACTGACGCTTTGATTTTTGTGACATCACAAACTTCTCCTGTATAGTGCTATTAAGATAGCCTATATTAATTCATTTAAGAGGGGAATGCAATTTATGTGATGAGCATGCCATCTCCATAAGAATAAAATCGATAATCGCTATTTTTAGCTTCACTGTAAGCTTTTCCTGTAATACTCGATTCAAAGTCCTTAAAGTCATGTTTTGTATTAGGTTTTGAAACAAATGCTGAGACTAGCGCAAGTAGTGTTGACTCTGGCAAATGAAAGTTAGTAATAAGTCCATCTACAAACTTATATTGGTAGGGGGGATATATAAAAATATCTGTATCGCCAGATCGCGGAATGAGTGTGCCAGTCTCATCTGCACATGATTCAAGAACTCGTACAGTTGTTGTGCCAACTGCAATGATGCGACTTCCCTGTTTCTTTTTACTATTCAAATATTGTGCGACATCCTCTGGTAGCGTGAATTGTTCGCTATGCATCTCATGTTTGATTAAGTCATCATTTTTAATTGGCTCGAATGTCCCTAGCCCTACATGAAGCGTTACAAATTGACTCTGGATACCAGATTTTTTTAAGTCTGCCAGGAGAGTCTCTGTAAAATGCAATCCGGCAGTCGGCGCTGCTACAGATCCGAGCGACTTTGCATACGATGTCTGATAATCCGTTTCATCGTTATAACTAGTCTTAGAATCGATCTGGTGAAGCCGTTTTTTATGTATGTATGGGGGTATTGGCATCTGTCCGTTACTTTCTAAAAACTGATTAAATTTCACGCGTGAAACGCTGAACTCTAGATTAACGTATTTGCTTTTTTTGTTTTTAACAATGGCAAAGATATCGTTACTAAAAATTATTTTTTGATCAATGTATGGAATATTTTTACCAATGCATTGCCAAATAAGTGGTTTTTCTGAAACTTGTTTTGTGAGCAAAACTTCAACTTTTCCTCCAGTGACCTTTTTCCCTATAATATTTGCCTTTAATACTTTGGTTTGGTTGAATACCAGTACATCATTTGCGTTCAAAATATGGGGTAAATCATAGAAATGCTTGTGCTTAAGTTGACCTGTATTGCGATCTAGTACTAATAATTTTGAGTTATGTTGTGGATGAACTGGTTCTGTGGCAATAAATTTTTCTTCGAGTGGATAATTAAGTTGGGACTTTTTCATTGAAGTATTGTATCAAAACAATAATGGCAGAATACATGATTCCCTATCGAGGGTGCATTCTGCCATTTCGGACTAGATGTGCAATTGAAAAACTTGGAAAAGGACGATTACGATAATAAGAATACTTATCGCCCCTATCATATTTCCAAATGCAATGCGATTTTCATATCTACGAGAGTGTCGCATATCAATGTGCTTTCTACTATTTCTGCCATTTTAGCAGATTGCTAGTTTGCTTTGCGGAACCAAGGCTGTGTTTCGCCTTCATCTGTGCCATCTGCAACCCAGCATGTATTTGTCACGGTTCTAATTTGATACCATGAGTATCCTTCTGCATGCCTAGGACCAGAAATTATTTCGCCACCCTGGTTGACGGATAAACTTTCAGTCACTGAATATTGTGTTCCAGCGCCTGAACGACAACGAACGCGCTCTGGGTCCTGTGACACAATTGTGTCGCCAACTGCGAAGCGTGCATCTGTTGGATCCATGATTACTGGACTATAAAGGATGCCATTGATGTACACCTCGACACTGCCTTCAACTGTGATGTCTAGGCGATTTTGCTCAGCATTGAAAACGACAGAGAAACTCTGAGCCAGAGTCGGCAGTACTGCAACTACAAGTATTGCTAAAATGAGCAAAAATGAGCGTTTCATTAGATCCTCCAAATGGCTAATTAACTATGGGTATTATACCATATTTATAAAAATATAGGATATATTGAGTTTAAAATTGTGGGGAAGTAGGTTATAATTATGCTTCAAGTCAGGGTGGCGGAGTGGTCAATCGCACGAGACTGTAAATCTCGCGGCCGTACGGCCTACGGGGGTTCGAATCCCTCCCCTGGCACCATATAGAGAAAAAGACGAGGCTTTAGGTCTCGTCTTTTTACTATTTAGTATATCAAGCTGATTATCCAGACAGAAAATGCGATAAATGCAAAAACAAAAGCGAGATACATCACTCCAACTAAACATCCATTACTTTCAATCTGTGCATACAACTCTGGCAAAGAAAGGTTGTCCGGAATGGGCTGGTTAAGCTGATGATGCAAGAATGTAGCGATGAACAAGCAAATAAGGGCGACAATTAACGGATTCATGAAATACTCCTCTGTTGTTCTTGGAGTGATTATATCAAAATAAAGTGAGCCTAAGGTGGCCTGCCTGCGCAGGCAGGGATTCGAACCCTCGTTAATCTTGAGCCTAAGGTGGGATTCGAACCCACGACCCCCTGTTTACAAAACAGGTGCTCTAACCACTGAGCTACTCAGGCAACTTGTTGTCTGAGTAAGATCCCTCTTACTCAGGCGAGTTTTGCGAGCCAGAGCAAAGTATCTTTACTCAGGCGAGTTAAGTGTAAAAAGTATATCAGAAGCCAGTCTTGAGGTCTACAAACACCCCGCTATAGGGCGATACAGCTTAATTCCCTGGTAAAACCAGGTGGGCTAGACTGCTCTATAACCCGATGGGTCATAAAGACTCATCTGAACTTTGACCTTGATCAAAGAACACCATACCCTAAGTATGATTCCCGTAATTATGCTGTACAGGAAAAAACACTGCACCGCCCATACTGCGAGGCAGCTCTATTATATCATGTACTACACTGCTCCAAGACCAGGAATATAGATGCTCATAAGGAGATTTATAATCGGATTAAGAATCGTAAATACTGGCGAAGATCCAAAAATTGGGAAGACCATGAGTAGGACGATAAAAATACCATACTGTTTCATAAATCTGTCAGCTTGAGCTGCCTCTCTTGGTGGCAATATGCCTACGAGAATTTTTCCCCCATCAAGCGGATGAACAGGAATCAAGTTAAATACTGCTAATATAACGTTTAGCATAATAAATGGTGGTGCTAACGTAGCAATTAATGGAATTCCTGTGCCAAATGTTACTGAAAGTCGTAGTAACAGTGAGAAAATAGTCGCGAGTAAGATGTTTGAAATTGGCCCTGCGAGTGAGATCAGCGCAGAGTCACGTCTTGGGTTTTCAAGGTTAAATGGATCAAATTGAACCGGTTTACCCCAGCCAAAGCGCACAAGTATAAGCATTAAAGTTCCAATTGGATCAAGATGGGCTATTGGATTAAGTGTTAATCTTCCCTGAAGCTTTGGGGTAGGATCTCCAAGTCTAACTGCCATCCATGCATGAGCAAACTCGTGGACTGTAATAGCGCTGAGTAAAGCTGCTATCCATACTAAGAATGAAACTGGGTCTGAGAGTAGAAAATTAAGCATAATGTGTAAAAATATGTATTAGGGTTGGCAAAATGTGTCTCGTAATAGTATAATCGTCTTTGTTTAATCATACAACCAATGGCATACGAATGCGCAATTTGCGGTAAACACACACGAGTTGGAAAGAGTCAGCAGCACAGAAGAGGTGTTGCTGGTAAACGTTGGAAAAATAGAGTAACTCCTACCCCTAGATTATTTAAGCCTAACCTTCAGGTATTTAGTTATGAAGAAAATGGAAAAACTATAAAAGCTAAGCTTTGCACTAAATGTATTAAGCGAATAAAAAAAGATAAAGCTGACTCATTCGCTACCCTATAAAATTATTTTTTGAATACGTAGTTTGGGTACCCCTCTATAAATTGTTTCCAAGCAACCACGCTTTTACCCTCAAGCTGAACTTCGTCTAGAACAAGTGTATTGTCTTCCACATGAGCTTTATGTAGCTTTAGTCGTTTTGTCTGACTGTCTTTATCTGAAGTTTTTACATGCGTCCATGCAACGGGCCATGGCTGCATGGCTCGAATGAAACACTCTATTAATTCTGGTGAATAATCTAGCTGTGACTCTTTAATGAAAGAAAGTGTAAGTTTATCTTTAATTTCATTTCCATTTAACAGTTCATTTAAATGAACTGGATTGATATAGGCATCTTCTTTTTTTATAAGGGTAGTAAAAGTTGCTATATCGTGGTCTTGTTGTTTAATGCGTGCTCTGCCTTCAATGTAACTTGGAATTAGTTCAACCAGAAAATCAGCAGATCGATCAAAAAGTCGATTTCTTAATGTTTCAGTTGTATCGTGACTTAATACATCATCTTTAAATCGTGACACAATAGGTCCGTGATCCATACGATCGTCCATCTTTATAATTGTAAGTCCCGTTTCAGTATCACCACTTGCGATGGTAGCTTGAACAGGAGATGCACCTCGGTATTTAGGTAGCAATGAAGGATGAACATTTAGTATTCCAAATTTAAATTTCCGGATAACTCTCTCGGGGATAATTTTGCCGTATGATGCAACAATTGCAATATCAGCTTCTGGCACTTGATCAAGATCAAAAATTATTTTTATATGATGTTTGTGAGCCCAATGATCTACTTCTGAATATTCAATTTTATTGCCTCTTCCGGATGGTTTAGGTGGCTGAGTTACTACTGCTACAAGACCTCGCTCTCGTGCTGATCTAAAAGTTTTATCTAGCTTTTCTACAATTGGAATAACGTACTCTGGTGTACCGAAGAATACAATTTTTATCATACGAGCTCAACCTCCTCCCATTCATCCCCATTTACTTTATATAGTGATTGGTTTTGTTCAAGTATTCTATCAACAAAAAGCACTCCATTTAGATGGTCAATTTCGTGTTCTATTATATGTGCGAAAAAGTCGCGATATGTTTTCTGAACTTTTTCTCCACTTTCGTTTGTATATTCAATCGTAATTTGAGTAGTTCTATTAATAGGTCCGTAATAGTGTGGCAACGAGAGACAACCTTCTAAAATTTTATCTTTACCTTTTTCCTTTGTTTTCTTTGTTGCTTTTTTAGAGATAAGTTTAGGATTGATAACAACTTCTTCAAGATCTTCATAATAGATTAAAAAAATCTGCAAAGATTTCCCAACTTGTGGCGCAGCAAGTCCTACACCTTCTGGATCATCTTGAGCTTTTATCGTGTCACGCATATTTGAAATCAGCTCTTTAATCTTTTTATCGATCTTATCAACTGGCTTCGCCTTTTGTCGTAAAACCGGATCTTTAATGTCTACTAACTCTAGTATCATAGTGAGTTATTATATAATAGTTATGTATATATGAAAAAGAGTAACCATATTAGCTTCGATCAAGCAATAGATTTAGGTGAATATGCCGGACGAGTGTAATGATTTTTTCTTCAAAGCTCTAGGCTTTGTAGATCTTCTTCTATTTTTTCATCTCCTGGATAGTATCGTAATATCTTGACATAAAGGTCATGCGCTTTTTGTTTTTCTCCAAGATCTTCATAAATATATGCAAGTAATTGATTAGCAGTTTTGTAATCGTCTTTCATTTCAATTGTTTTATTCAATTCTTTAATTGATTCATCGATAAGACCAATCTTTGCAAGCAAGGAGGCGTACTTATATCTGATAGATGGATCTGTTGGAGCAAGTTTCATTAACTGCTCTAAAATAGAAACTTCTTTTTGTGTATATTCTTTAGCAACAGAAAAGAGTCGTGAGTAGTTATTCGCTGCTTGTTTTAATAAAGAAACATTGTGTGGAGAAAGTTGTGTCATCTTCTCTGTTGCCGCGACAGCCTTTTTAACATCACCCTTTTCTAAATATACTCTGGATAGTTCATTGTAAAAAACTGCTTCATTTGGCTTTATTGAGATTGCTGATTCTAGCTTTTGCTGTGCGGTGGTGTAATTTTGTAATTTATAATACTTTCTACCTGAAGCGTAAAGTGTGTCAGCATGCCATATTCTACCAACCTCAAAAAGTGCATAGATTGTGACAACTAGTAACACAATGATAAATGTTTTTTGGTTAGAGTTGAGTTTATTATCTGTCCTCTCTTCCTTAATAGTATTACTGTGTGCAATAACAAAAGCAGGAATCATAAATAATAAAAGTCCTATCGACACTGTTGAAAAACCAAAAAAGTTTGTAATAAGAATACTTGATAAGGAAGCAAGAGAGGCTGCATTTAGGAGGTCATATTTTTTTAGACACAGTACAACAATTGAGAGTATAAATATTACATACACACTAGACCCAACTATCCCTGTAGTCGCTAGGAAATTAAGATACTCATTGTGGGCTCTGTTATATACAAAATTCCATTCAGACACGTAGTTGTGGGCAAGTGGTCGAGTTTCATAATAAGAATAGGCAAATGTATCAAGACCAGTTCCGAGAAGTGGGTATTTGAAAAACAGTTTTAGTGCACCTTCCCAAACAATCTTCCTAATTTCTCCAGATGATGTTCCTGAAAAGTCAAGATTTGGCTCAACAGAAGTATCTTCTTGCGCACTAATTTCTGTGATAAGGTTTACTTTCCACGGAGTATAAATAGTAATCGTAGCTATTACTATAAAGATGCATAAAATAAAAGCTAGTAAGGCAGTTTTCTTGAAGTGTTTTTGTTTTCTCTCAAGATACAATGTAGACATCCAAAATAGCCCGAAAGAGACAAGATACGCAATAAATCCTGATCGTGATTTAGTGAAATAAAGTGTTACTAGTAGCAGAATATTGACGAGCACATAAATAACTAGGTATTTGTTCTTTGATAATTTTGATTTAACCATGAGCCACCAGACAAAAGGATTTATTGCTACTATCCACGCTGCTAACCAATTTGGCTGTCCAAAAGTTCCGAAAACTCTGTTCTGAACATCTTGTACCCAGCAGGAAACGTCAAAGCTACCTGTAACGAATAGACAGCTTGGACTTGATCCAAAATGCTCAAATGCAGCATAGAACGCCGCTAGAGTAGTTGATCCAATAAGTACTTTAATCAATAAAACTAGCGTTTTGTTATTAATGTAGGTTGTGAAAACAAAGAATAATAATGCATAGGATATATATGATGTAAGTCCTCCGTGAAATCTTGAATAATATCCAAACAATGATGTCCTAAAATCAATTGATACAAGTGTAGATAGTAAAAATCCAGAAAGTAAAATAAGAATCGGTATTGTCATCTGTGTCTTGTTAATAATTAATTTTTTCTTTTTTACAGAATCAAGAATCCAGGCGCTCGAAGCTACGGTCGCAGCAATATAAACTGCGATCATTTTATTAAATTCAAAGAGCTCTGATGTTTTTGTAAAAAAGATGAGAGGTAGTAGTGCAAAAAGTACTATAAATACCCATCGAATTGTTTTCTCAAACATATCTCTTATCATATCATCTTATGCGTAACTACGTGATATACTCGATCAACAAATACGCTTATGTTTAATAAATTTTTTGGGTTATTCTCACACGATATTGGCATTGATTTAGGAACTGCGAACACACTCGTTTTCGTTCATGAAAAAGGTGTGCTTATTCGTGAACCTTCTCGTGTTGCACGAAATAAAAAGACAAAGAAAATTCTCGCAATAGGTGAGGCAGCCAAGAAAATGGAAGGCCGAACACCAGGGACAATTGAATCTGTTCGTCCTCTGAAAGACGGTGTTATTGCTGACTTTGATGCAACGGCAGCAATGCTATCCCATTATGTTAAAAAGGTTCACGAGTCTGGAAGTCTAATACCTAAAATTCCACGCCCAAGAGTTATCGTTGGTATTCCTTCTGGCGTCACAGAGGTTGAGAGACGTGCTGTCGCTGATGCCGCAGTATCGGCTGGAGCTAGAAGAGCATATTTAGTGGAAGAACCTATGGCTGCGGCAATCGGAGCGGGGCTTGATGTGGAAAGTCCACGCGGAGTATTTATTGTAGATATTGGAGGCGGAACTACAGAGATAGCTGTGATTTCACTTGGGGGTGTTGTTATTGGTAAATCTGTCCGAATAGCTGGTGATGAAATGGATGATCGAATAATGAATTACTTTCGTCTTAAATATTCGCTTCTACTCGGGCAGCCAACAGCAGAAAGGATTAAGATTGAAATTGGTACGGTAGCTCAAGATAAAGAACGTTTTACTATTGTGAGAGGAAGAGATCTAGAGACAGGACTACCTAAATCACTTAAAGTTTCTAGTGAAGAAGTAAGAGAAGCACTTCTTCCTATAACTAATCAGATTGTATCTGCGATAAAAGATGCATTAGAAGAGGCGCCACCGGAGCTTGTAAGTGACATTATGGAAGATGGAATTGTAATGGCTGGCGGCGGGTCACTTCTACGTGGAATTGATAAAGTTGTTAGTGAGGCTGTTAAGACAGATGTAATTATTGCAGAAGATGCCTTAACTTGTGTTGCCAGAGGATGTGGAAAGCTTTTAGATGATCAATCACTTCTTGATAAAATTCACATAACGACAGGTTTGAAGTAAACCCATAGTGTGATATACTTCCATAGTTAAAATGATTCTCCTGAATGGAGAGAAAGGCACTTTTTGATGAAGCCGAGTAAGTTATTTTTCGTATACACAATAGCAATTTGTGTACTTGGGATGATTGCCATTGAGTGGACTGTTGGGATTATGCCTAAATATGTTGATGCTCTTGAGTCTGTACAAGAATATGTCACTGCTTTTGAGCCCAACTATGTTCGGCAGCTTGACATCAACATCGTTCCGTATTGTTATGTTGAAGAATTAACACCAGATGTGCTACATGTTTATTTGGACTATGACGAAAGTCAAGATCCAAATCGTAGCGAGGTTACATATCTGGTTGTCGTTAATAATACATCCAAAAGCCTACTGAATGTCTATAGTTATTGCCAAGCGCATAACATTGTAGATTCAGACCAAGTTGAGATTATTTTCGAGACTGAAGGCGGCGAGTTGGAAGTTCTGACATTCACAATGACATCGATGAGACGGAATGTTGGTGATTAGCTAACTTGGCAATTGGGCCGCTTTTATTTAAGGCGGCCTGCTTTTTTTTAACCCCTTGAAATTCCCCTTAAAATCCTCCAAACTGACCCCACATGTTGGGTAACGCTTCTGTTAAACCGTCACTATCATGGTTATCCTGGTTCTACCGTGGTGTTGTTATCATTGGTCTACTTATATTAATAGGAAGGCTTATTGAATTGCAGGTAATTAAAGGTGCATATTATCGTGGACTTGCCGACGGTAATCGAGCTCGTACTATCACCATCCAAGCCCCAAGAGGAAAAATTCTCACTCAGGATGGGCATGAAATTGTTACTAGTGAGAGAGTTGCAAAGACCGTTGAGTTTAGTCCTATTGAAGGATACAAAAAAATTGATGCTACAGAAGATACTCCGGCAAATGAGGTTATCTATGATTATAAAAGACTCTATCCTTTTGGCCATGAGTTTGCATACATAACAGGATACATTGCAGAGATTAATAAAGAGGAACTAGGCAAAGTTGATCAGGATTGTCGAGAAAAAGGTGTTAAAACCTTAGGTAGTTATATAGGTAGAAGTGGACTTGAGTCGACATATGATTGTGAGCTACGTGGTGTTGTTGGTGAAGAGATTGTAGAAGTAGATACTAGAGGAAATAGAATTCGTACACTTGGTAGACGTAACCCAATCCCAGGACATGACATTACAACGACCATCGATTTTGGATTGCAAAAAAAGGTTGCTGAAATAATGAATGATCAGCTGGCGGCTGTCATTGTAAGTAATACAGAAGGAAAAGTATTAGCTCTCCATTCATCACCTTCATTTGATCCAAATCTTTTTATAGATAGCACTGGAAGAAGTGAGGATTTGTCATCTTTGTTTACTGATGAGCGATTACCTCTATTTAATAGAGTTCTTGCAGGAACATATCATCCAGGATCACTCTTTAAGATTGTGACGAGTATTGCTGGCTTTGAGGCAGGTGCAATTGATACTGATTTTGAATACGTTGACACAGGATCAATCACTGTTGATGACTATAACTATACTAATTGGTACTTTACACAGTATGGAGGAACCGAGGGAGAGGTTGATACTATCCGTGCACTTGCCAGATCAACAGATACATTCTATTACAAGATCGGTGAGCTTATGGGAGCGCAAACAATTACCGATTGGGCAAGGAAGTTTAAGCTAGATAAAAAAACAAATATAGATTTGCCAGGAGAGGTATTAGGACTTGTGCCATCTCCAGAGTGGAAAAAGGCCGTTAAAGGAGAGCGTTGGTATCTGGGTAACACATATCATTTTTCAATTGGTCAAGGTGATTTAGCTATTACTCCGGCTGCAATTCATAGAGTATTTATGGCTATGGCAAACGATGGAGTAATATGTGATTTGTCTCTAATTGATGATAGTAATAATTGTGAAGATCTTGGAATAAAGAAAGAATACATGGCGATAGTTGAAGAAGGTCTAAAACAGGCGTGCAATCCAGGTGGAACTGCAACTCCATTTTTTGATTTAGCAGAGCCTGATATTGCCTGTAAAACGGGAACTGCAGAAACCTTGGAAGAGGATGTAACACACGCTTGGTTTAGTATGTATACACCAGTTGATGACCCTAAGTATGTGATTACAGTACTCGTTGAGAAAGGTGGAGGAGGATCTGATGTTGCAGCTCCAATAGCCCGGGAGATAGTAGATTATCTCTATAATCCTTGAGTATGTTAAACTATGGGTAATAATTGACTGTATTGGAGGTGTTAGGTGACTGAAGAAACCAAAGGTAAGATTGTTATGTTACTTATTTCAATCGGTCTTTCATGTACCACGACCTTTGTGTTTTACAATCTGACAGCAGAATCGTGGAGTTGGAATGTGTCAACAACTTTGATGTTTGCTACTTTGGCGCTCGTGTATTGGTCGTTTAAGATTTTTAGCACACTTGCGGATTGATCAATCTGCTTATTTACTAAAAGACTTGCATTGACTGGCAAGTCTTTTTTTTATGTAATAATTAGTTGTGAATGAGTTACTGCCTATAGATCCCGATTATCCAGACAAATTTAAACGTTTCACTTCTTTAAAAAGTATTTATTATCAAGGTGATAAGAAACTTCTAACTAAGGATAGTTATTTTGTCTCTGTAATAGGAGCACGTAAACCATCTAGTTATGGTGAAAAAACAGCTTACGAGTTTGCCTATGAGCTCGCGAAACGCGATGTGGTAGTAATTTCTGGATTAGCACGGGGTATAGATACAGTCGCACATAAAGCGGCACTTGATGCTGGAGGTGCAACAATTGCAATTGTTGGAAGTGGTTTAGATATAACTTATCCTCCTGAAAATATAAGTTTATTTAAGAAAATTACTAAAAATAATCTAGTTGTTTCACAATTTAGAGCGGGAACTAAACCATATGGTGCAAATTTTCTAAAGAGAAATAAGCTGATTGCTGCACTGTCTGATATAGTATTAGTTGTCGAAGGTCGGCCACGAAGTGGTACACTGAATACTGCGCGTTATGCAGCTGAAATGGGAACTGAGGTATTTGCTGTTCCTGGGAGAATAGATAGTGAATTATCTTTTGCACCGAATTACTTAATTGAAAATGGAGCTGGCATCGCAACTAATATTGATTGCATAATGGAAACACTATTGTTACACTAGCGACTTGTAATATAAAAATATGAACTTAATTATTGTTGAGTCACCAACTAAGGCAAAAACTCTAAATAGATTTTTGGGTAAAGATTATAATGTGGAAGCCACGATGGGGCATATCAAAGATTTGCCAAAGTCTAAGCTATCTGTTGATATTGAGAAAAATTTTGAACCTGATTATCAGGAAGTTGCGCGTCAAAAAAAGACAATCTCCACACTTAAGAAAGCCGCAAAAAAAGCAGATAAGATATTTTTAGCAACTGACCCTGATCGTGAAGGAGAAGCTATTAGTGCCCATGTTAAGGAGATTTTTAAGGATGCGAAAATTAAAGCTCCTATGAAGCGAATTGTATTTCATGAAATCACTCAAGCTGCTGTTGAAGAGGCTATAAAACATCCTAGGGCGGTCGATGATGCTTTAGTTGATGCTCAGATTGCGCGCCGTGTTTTAGATCGATTGGTTGGATATAAAGTATCTCCACTGTTGTGGAGAAAGGTTCGTAGAGGATTATCTGCAGGACGTGTACAATCAGTTGCGGTAAAGCTTATTGTTGAGCGTGAGCGAGAAATTGAGGCATTTAAGCCTGATGAGTATTGGGAAATTGCAAGCCAGGTTGCGTCAGACGAGAAGCAAGAGTTTCGTATTGATTTGTCAAAGATAAATAATAAAAAGGCAGTCGTTGCTAATAAAAAGCAAGCTGACGAAATAGTCACTGACCTTAAAAAAGCTGATCATAAAGTTGCGTCGCTCACTAAAAAAGAGGTTCGTAAAAATCCTTATGCACCTTTTACGACATCAACTATGTCACAAGCTGCTGCGAGGTTTTATGGGTGGAGTGCTCGAAAGACAATGACTATTGCGCAGAGACTCTATGAGCAAGGTCTAATTACCTATCACAGAACCGATTCAACATTTTTATCTACTTTTGCTCTAAATTCTTCAAGAGAGTACATTTTGAATAATTTTGGTAAAGAGTATTTACCAGAAAAACCTCGCATGTTTAAGACAAAATCAAAGTCTGCTCAAGAGGCTCATGAAGCTATTCGTGTTACAGATGTAGCTCTAACCAAAAAAGAACTCAATGACAAATCAACTGCTGATATGAAAAAACTGTATAGTCTAATATGGAGTCGTTTTGTTTCTTCGCAGATGTCACAGGTGGTTTTTGACCAGACTTCCATTGTAGTTAATGCGGACAAATATGAACTACGCACTGCAGGGCAAGTGATGAAGTTTGATGGTTGGAGAAAAGTAATGCCACTTTCTAAAGACGAGGAACCACAATTACCAGAAGTCAAAGAAGGGGAGACACTTCAATTAATTAAAGTGCTTTCGGATCAGAAATTCACACAGCCACCAGCGAGATATAACGAGGCCTCACTTATTAAGACATTAGAAAAATTAGGTATTGGTAGGCCATCTACATATGCTCCTGTTATTTCAACAATTCAGTTAAGAAGTTACGTAGAGAAACAAGATAAAAAGTTTTTTGCAACTCCTGTGGGTATTGCTGTGACTGATTTCTTGGTTAAAAATTTTCCTGATACCTTTGATTATGATTTTACAGCCCAAATGGAAGATACTTTAGACAAGGTTGCAGATGGAAAACTGAAGTGGCAAACAGATATTAAGAAGTTTTACACACCTTTTGAAAAGAAGGTGAAAGACGTAGAGAAAAATGCTGAGCGAGTCAAAATCGAAACTGAAAAACTAGGAGAAAAATGTCCAGAATGTGGTTCTTCTAAGAAAAAGTCCGAGCAGGGAGAGTTAGTTATTAGAATTGGTCGATTTGGAAAATTTATTAGCTGTAGTCGATTCCCAGATTGTAAATATACTGCAAAGTTTATCGAAAAGATTGATATGGAATGCCCAGATTGTGGAGAAGGAGAAGTTATTATTAAAAAGACCAAGAAGGGAAGAACATTCTATGGCTGTTCACGATATCCGGATTGTGAGTATGCTTCTTGGAAAAACCCTCAAAAAGCCGCTGCCGAAGGTGAGTAATCTATCTTTGATATACTTCAGATAAATTTATAGTGAAAGGAAATCGCTATGAAGCCTGCACTTTTAGTTGGATATGTACTAGCATTAATTCTATTTGCAGTTCTTTGTGTGGAAATGCTAAATCGGAATCAGGTTGATCCTGATCCTCAGCCAACAGTTCAGTATTTTGATATATTCGATTTGGCCTGGAAGGACTTGGGTTTCAATGAGGAAGTAAGGCTAACCAATGATTCAATCTTGATTACAGAGACTGAACCATCAGAGTATGATGGCTATGACTACGTACTTACGGGCTCTTCTTTAGAGAACGGAGTTGAGCTTTGCACTTGGGTTGCTGTACTTACATTCCGGAACAAGGAGTACGCTTTTAAAGTAGAGGGTAGCAGTGCAGATTGCTACAATCCACCAGAAGAAGAAATCGAAATGCTTGAGCACCCTGATATGTACATCTATATGAACATAGATGGTTTGAGACTACGTTTTGGCTATCAATAAGCATGAAAAAATCCTCTCCGATTTACTCGTGAGAGGATTTATTGTTATTTGCGAATATAGTGTCTGTAGGCAGACTCATATGGGTCACTTGGGTTATCTGCAATATGTTGAGCATCAACTATTTCCCACTCTGATGTGTCAAACTGAGGGAAAAATGTATCTGCTTCAAAATATGCATCAATAGTTGTGAGATGCATGCCCGTCACGAGTTTATGTGCAGAGAGTGCTTCTTTGAAAATCTGCTGGCCTCCAACTATGAATACTTTGCTATATCCCAGCTCAACTGCAATTGAGATAGCTTCTTGCAATGATGTTGCTACGTACAACTTCCTTTGCTGAGTCATTGAATGTGACAAAATGATATTTACCCGTTTGGGTAATGGTCTCCCAATTGAATCAAATGTCTTTCTACCCATGATAATCGGATGACCAATTGTCAGCTTCCTAAATCTGTCCATATCACTTGGAATCCGCACCCATGGCAATCTGTTGTTTAGGCCCATCTCACCGTTTTTCCCAAAGGCAGCTACTATTTCAATGTCCATTATGTCCTCCGCTTACGTATATTGGTGAGATTATACTATGGATTAGTGTGTTATGTTGTGTATACTCTGATCAAATAATCGCACTATACAAAGGAGGTGTGTAATGTCACAAAGTGGATTACCTGATGTATATTCCAATCTGGATGATCTAGAAAGATTTGTAATTCTGTTTCGTTTAAATTTCCCGAATGTTGCAATTGTTCTTACATCCGGGACATTCGATATTAAGCACGTAGGACATGATCGTTACTTAAATGAAGCTGGAAAACGTGGATATCTTGTTGTTGGTATTGATGGCGATGAGAAAGTTAAGCAACGAAAAGGTGAATCTAGACCTATCGTTTGCGAAGAGGAAAGAGTTGAATCACTTCAATATCATCGTGCAGTAGGTGTCATTTATGTAAAGCAATTGACTGACACGAAGTGGGCTCTCATTAAAGCAGTTAGTCCTGATGTGCTCATTATCTCGGAAAGATCGGGGTATTCTGATCAGGATATCCAGGCGTTGTCTGAATTTTGCGGCGAAGTCATAAAGCTTGAATCTCAAGCTGAGACTTCTACATCTGCAAGAATACGAGACATTGTAATAGGTGAGATCGGTCCTATGATTAAAGATGCTGAAGGTATATATGAGCAACTAGCTGCTTTTGTTACAAAGCTTAAGCATATAAAAGGAGGAACATAATGCCTAAGAAGGATGCACTAATCATGTACGTTCCTTCTATAAACAGAGCTGTATTGAATTTGATAGAGAAATATCCTCAGGCTGATATATATGTATGGGGTGATAGCTTGAAAGCGCGAGGAGGACGGTCACTACAAAAAAATATACATGCAATAACCTCAGAAGAGGCGAGACGTATACTGAGTAGTTTTCTATCAAGACCAGTATACATTCTTGAGTACTTGGCTCTTACAGATATTGCTACGCGCTATCACACAGTCATTATGCCGAATGATGATATCTCTCATGATTTTTTACGGCCAATGCTGTTTGCTCATGAGGCGACATCAATAGTCTATGATGAGATTTTTTTGTTTTGGGACAAACGCTCATCAAAAAAATCTCTAGCAGTTACGCCGGATAGAATTATTCAAGCGTCACAACTAAGAGTGGCATTTGAGGAGGCACATTCGATTGCCAAGTTAAGCTCTGATTTTTGGAGACACATTGGCGCTGTGATATTTGATGCGAATGGCAAAGTCATTCAAAGTGCTTATAACCATCATATGCCAGACTCATACGCCCCCTACACCATGGGAGATCCAAGAGGCTCTTTCTCAAAAGGCGTTGGCATTGGATACAGTACGGCAATTCATGCTGAGGCATCTGCGATATCGCTTGCAGCAAAACAAGGAAAAGCAATTGCTGGTCAGAACATGTATGTTACGACGTTTCCATGCCCAAACTGTGCATACATGATTGTCGAGTCCGGTATTCACACATTGTACTATTTAGAAGGCTATTCCATGCTTGATGGAGAAGGAATAGTACGTGGTGCTGGCATAGAGATTGTTAAGGTAATCCCTTTCTAAACGTAAAAAAACCCCACCGGTTCAAATATGAACTAACCGATGGGGTTTATCTATTTCTTTCTCTTGCGACTAGGCCCAATCGGAATCCTGACCTTATCTTCCGCCTTTAGATCTGGAACAATTAGCTGTCCATGCAGATGAGAGACACTTGCAGTTGTGAATGCAGTTGATCCGAACCTCATTAGGAATGCCCCAAACTGGATATCTTTATATTCAAGTAACCATGTTAATGCAGTCCACCAATCAGATTTTTCATCTTCGGATAGTTCATCAATGTTAGTGATATGTCTTCTGACAATCAGATTGTATTGTGATTCTGCATTAGCATAGGGCCAGGCGTTTTCAGCGATAATCCAATGAGTTGTAATACTTAAGACTTTACCCTGATAGTGCTTGGGAATATGTTCTTCGCAGAAAGGGCACACACCTGCTTTGGCGATTTCTTCATAGACTCTGCGTTGGTCGTCATCTCTCGTATTTTCGACTTTTACATGAGAATCAGGTTCATCAGTCATAATGATTCCTCCTTACTAGACTGGTGTTGGAATACGATAGCGATCATCTTGTGGATCATAATCGTCGATCGCAAAGTCAGTATTTCGATAGTCTTGCATACGATCTTTGCTGTTTAAGAGAGATAGAGTTGCCGGCCTGGCCTCCGATGTCGCGAGTATTCGTTCAACATATGGATATTGGACTTCGTAGATGTGCGCGTCACGGATCAAATAGTTAAGCACTCTTGCCTTATATCCAGTTACGGATGCTAACATTAGCATAAACGCAGAATATGCGGCTAGGTTTGCAGGTAGACCTACGAGGACGTCAGCACTTCTTTGGTCGTGTGTCATATCAAAAAACCCATGGTCTGGGTAGACGTGAATTGTGAGATTACCGTGACACGGTGAGACAAGAGCCTTTTGATTACGACTTGACGTTCTGAAGTTGCTTGGCGGATGCCATGTTGTCAAAACATGCGTTTTTAATTCTGGTCTGAATGCAATTTGCTCAACAACGAAATCGACTTGGTTGAAACTTCCTCCGTCTTCTGTAGGAAATGCTGTCCATATTGGTCCATAAGATCCAGGTCCAAGGTCCCCAACTTCAAGCCCTCTTTTTTTCGCTTTTGCTTCAGTTGCCCATGGCTTCCACCAGTGGCAACCAAAATGTTCAAGTTCATGGAGCCATCTTGCACCATTTAGAAATGCAGTGATTTCTCCAAAAGCTTGTGTCATATATGAGCGATTTGTCTTTCTAGAAAGGCTAACTAGATCTCTTTCTGTGACAATTGGAAATCCATTGCTCAAATCAAACTTCATTGTCTGGAAGGTTAGCCGTCTTGCTGGTTGACTCATGCCGGATTTGCTTATTATTCCTTGATCCCACGTCCTGCGGACAAGGTCTCGATACTGTGTATCAACTTGACGAGCATTAGCAGATAAAATCCCATTGTATACGAGTGACATATACTGCCTCCTTATTGAAATAGATATGTAACGTACTTAGTTTGGAGTGACTATAGCATGTCTGGGATAAAGAAAAAAGTTAACCCGCTAACTACATATTTTTCAATACATATTTAGCGGGTTGATACCATCAGAAGGGCCTACCAATAGATGTTTCGCCGAAAGTTAAACAATCGTGAATTATTTTGGTGCCCCTCTCTTTGGGTAAGCATATTCTAAGAGAAGTTTTCTCATATTTCCAGTATAATGGCCGTATGTCAGAAAAGATTGCAGAATTGATTAAGCAAGAACAGGAGCGTCAACAAGAAACTTTAATGATGATCCCATCAGAAAATTATACCTACCCGGAGGTACGAGAAGCTGTTGGATCAGTACTTATGCATAAATATTCTGAAGGGCAAGTTGGTGCACGATATTATCAAGGCAATAAGAATATTGATGAAATTGAAAAGTATTGTAAGGAACTAGTTTTTGATGTGTTTGACGCTCCAAAAGATGAGTTTGATGTGAATGTACAGGCTCTTTCAGGTAGCCCTGCGAACCTTGCAGTTTTTGATGCGCTTCTAAAACCTGGAGATACTATTTTAGCAATGAACTTACCAGATGGAGGGCACCTGAGTCATGGATGGCATATGGGAATTAGAAAAGTAACGCATACCTCAAAGATATATAATGTCCACTTTTATACAGTAAACAGCAAAACTCAAAAGCTTGACTATAAGGAGATTGCTAAAATTGCGAAGAAGGTTAAGCCAAAAATTATAGTAACTGGTGGAACTTCGTATCCACGCGATATACCTTATGGAAGAATAAGTACAATCGCACAAGAGGTTGGTGCATATTATTTGGCAGATATAGCACATGAAGCTGGTCTTATTGCGGCAAAGGCGCTGCGTTCACCTGTTCTATACGCTGATGTCATCACAATGACTACTCATAAAACACTTCGTGGTCCACGTGGCGCAATTATCATTGGAAGAAAAGAATTAATGAAGAAGATTAATTCATCAGTTTTCCCTGGACTGCAAGGTGGACCACATAACGAAAAAATCGCTGGGATTGCAATTGCTCTTGAGAAAACAAAAGATATAGATTTTAGAAATTATGCTTTCGCAACTATTAAAAATGCACAAAGATTAGCCGACAAATTATCTAGCTACGGTTTTGATATTGTTACAGGAGGGACAGACAAGCATCTTCTTGTAGTTGACCTGAGATCTAAGAAAGTAAACGGATATTTTGCAGCACATGCACTCGAAAGAGTAGGAATTGTTGCAAATATGAATACTATCCCAGGTGAGACAATGCCTCCACGTTATCCATCGGGTTTAAGGTTAGGAACACCAGCAATTACTGTTCGAGGAGTAACCTTTCGAGAAATTAATACGATAGCAAAAGTAATTAATGATGTTATTGATCATATCGCACCACTGCTGATAGATCGTGATCCTGGTATTAGAAATAGTCAGATACTCAAATTCAATAAGTCTCTGAAAACTGAGTTTTTTGAAGAGCAAGCAGAAATAGTCTCTGAGATATGCAAAAAGTATCCAATAGAATTTTAATCTATGACTCCAATTACATTTGATGGGAAAAAAGCAGCTGAAAAGTTACTTAATGATGTCTCTCTCAAGATTTCCGAAGAAAATCTTCATCTAAAGTTAGTCACATTATTGGTCGGGGAGAATAAAGCGAGTAAGATCTATACCAAAATGAAGCAAAAGGCAGCTGCAAGAGTGGGTGCTACTATGGAATCGATTGAGATACCGGATGATGTATCAGTCCAAAAAATTAAGGAAATAATTCTACAGCTAAATAATGACAATTCAGTCAGTGGTATTATGGTTCAGCTTCCGCTCCCAGACAGCTTGCGTAAACAGACCGCCGAAATAATACAGACAATTACTCCACAGAAAGATGTAGATGGGTTACTAACCGATAGCCCTTATCTTTCGGCAACAGTGCAGTCGATACACAAGATATTCACTGCGGCTCAGGAAGAAGGACTTATACATGATGATTCAGTCGTTGCCATTGTTGGCGCCAAAGGAGAAGTTGGTAGTAAGGCAGTAAAACTATATTCAACCTATAGACTGATATGTGTAGATATAGAAGATGATATTAGCAAGATCAAAGATGCCGATGTTATTATAGCTGCGACTGGAAAAGCTAATGTAATACAGTCAGATCATATAAAAAAGGGAAGTGTACTAATAGATGTTGGGGCGCCAAAACCTGAGTTTGAAAAAAGCTGTTACGATAAATGCAGTTTTTATTCACCAGTGCCAGGTGGAGTTGGCCCATTAACGATAGCTAGTTTAATGCAAAATTTGCTCTACTCAAAAATTGGTGAGGCCCTACAGTAATCATTCAGAGTAGGACCTCGTGTGCCGAAATTACCATATTGGTAACAAGTTAATTGCTGCTAGTGATGCTCTCAAAACTATCTTTTGCTTGATAGATGTGTAATCAAGGCAATATAGCTGTTGTATACATAGGTATACAAGACCAAACACAGGCAGCAACATGAGCATCAATATCCATGCAATAACAAATTTGCCATCACCATTGAAGCTTAAATACGCGAGTGATAGTCCAAATACGACAGTATAAAGACCAACGAGACATAAAAGATATGCTTTCGCAAAGTTCATTTGAAATCCTCAATCTACTACCCACTGATATGCTATAGTATATCAGTTTGGTTCATTCTTGCAATGAGGTGAGTCTTTCTGTACAATACATGCATTACACATACTTAGGGTATGCACTTCTGACCAAGCACGCTTGGACCTCACCCTGAGTAGCGGATTAAGAAGTGTTTAGAATACATAATTATAATGGCAGACGTATCACTCGAAAAATTACTTGAAACAGGTGCTCACTTTGGTCACCAGACAAAACGTTGGAATCCAAAAATGGAAGAATTTGTCTATGGTGTACGCCAAGGTGTATATATTTTTGACCTTATTAAGACAAGAAAAGCTATTGAAGATGGATTGAATGAGATAGAAGCTGCAGCTAAAGACAAGAAACTTATTTTGCTTCTTGGTACAAAAAAACAGGTTAAAGAGCATGTTAAGAGAATTGGTCAACTAGCTGATATCGCTTATGTGGACGAAAGATGGTTGGGTGGAACTCTTACAAACTTTGAACAGATCAAAGCATCTGTAAAAACTCTCAACAAATTAAAAGAGGACATGGCTGCTGGACTGTATAAAGAATATACAAAAAAAGAAAGACTTCTTCTCAACAGAAAAATTGAAAAGCTCGAAAAAACTGTTGGTGGTTTGCAGAAGCTCACTAAACTTCCTGACCTTATGATCATTGTTGATACAAAGCGAGAGAGGGCTGCTGTATTAGAAGCTCAAAAGCTTAAGGTTGATATTGTTGGAATTGTTGATACTAATGGCGATCCACACGATTCTACATATCCAATCCCTATGAATGATGACTCGCCTCAGGCTTTGACATACATAATGGGTCTTATTGAACAAGCTTTGATGGTAAAGGCAAGTCCTACTAAAAAGAAAACAGCAAAAGAAGATACGCCTAAGAAGGCTACAAAGAAAGTGACAAAAAAGGGTGTGAAAGAAACTAAATAATATGGCAGATAAGAAAATATCAGTTGAACTAATGAAGGAAGTAAGAGAGATTACTGGAGCTCAGATTATGCGTGTGAAGCAGGTACTAGAAGAGCAGAAAGGTGATAAAGATGCTGCAATTGAAATTTTAAAACAGGAAAAGAACGCTAAAATGGATAAGCGTACTGATCGTGAAACCAGTGCTGGAATTATCAAGTCATACGTTCATCATAATCAAAAAGTTGCGGTTATAGTTGAGCTACTTGCTGAAACTGATTTTGTGACTTCAAATGAGTTATTCCAGACATTTGGAGATAACGTTGCTCTACAAATTGCTTCTATGAATCCAGAGAATGTAGAGGAGCTACTTAAGCAGGATTTTATTAAAGATCCATCAAAGACGATTGAAGACCTTTTGAAAGAAATAACTGCAAAAACAAGTGAGAATGCAAAGATTGGTCGCTTCAGTAGATTGGAAGTTGGCGAGTAATCTTGTATAATCTGCGTATGGATCCCAAGAAAGTAACCTCAGAAATGGATCAGGCGATGTCTGATCTGAAACAAGACATCTCTCAAGTCAGAACCGGCCGTGCTAGCTCTTCTATGGTTGAGAACATTGTTGTCTCAGCTTATGGTGGCGCACAAAGATTAAAGATCATGGAACTTGCTAATATCAATGCTCAAGATCCTACCTTGATTGTTATAGAACCATGGGACAAACAGGTTGTTGGTGAGATTAGGAAGGCAATTTTAGCTGCAAATGTTGGACTAAACCCATCAATTGATGGAGATGTTATCAGAATCTCTATTCCACCTATGACAGGTGAAGATCGTGAGAAGTTTGTAAAACTACTTCATACAAAACTCGAAAACGCTAAAGTTCATATCCGACAGATTCGGGCAGACGCAATGAAAGATATAAAAACAGCTTTTGAAGCAAAAGATATTGGTGAAGATGAAAAGTTCTCACAAGAAGAAAGTCTTCAAAGAATTACAGATGAATATACGCAAAAAGTCGAAGAACTTGGAAAAATTAAGGAATCAGAGTTGCTTCAAGTCTAATTAGTCTATATCATTTGTATATGTCATTTTTAATACTCGTTCCACTTGCGCTTCTTGTTCTCTCCATTCTTGTTCTCGTTCATGAATTTGGCCACTACATGGCAGCTCGTATGATAGGCGTGTGGGTAGAAGAGTTTGGAATTGGTTTGCCACCAAAGATTTGGGGTAAAAAGATCGGAGAAACAGAATATACAATTAATGCGTTACCTCTTGGAGGTTTTGTCCGACTTCATGGTGAAGATCCTAGCATGAAAGTTACTAAACCTGAGCGTGCTTTCAAAAACAAATCAAAGCTCGCCCGTGCATTTGTTGCTGTTGCTGGTATCTCAATGAATTTGGTTTTTGCAAGCTTTTGCTTAAGTCTTATCTTTTGGTTCTTTGGAACACAAACTGTGAATGTTGAAGACATTGCTGATGGCTCACCTGCAGCTGTAAGCGAACTTGCAGTGGGCGACGAAGTGCTAAAGGTTAATGATAGAAGTATAAGAGTAGTAGAGAGCTTTAGCTCTGAAGTCGCAGATAGTGCTGGTGAACAGGCTATTTTTACAGTCAATCGTGATGGACAACGCCTTGAAATACCAGTCTCAATAAATTCAGAGTATGTAGAAGATCAAGGCTATTCTGGGATTCTATATAAGCCCAACGAACCACGTCATGATTCACTTATTGCACGACCATTTACATATACTGCATACGGAATTGACGAGGCAGTATATTGGACAAAGAAGACCGTTGAAGGATTTATAACTCTCTTTAGTCAATTGGGAAGCGGGCAAGCACCCGCTGGTTTAGCCGGGCCACTTGGTGTGACATTGACAATCGCAGAAATATTGCGATATGGTATTTATAGTACGCTGACATTTACAGCAATAATTTCTATTAATTTAGCTGTGATTAATCTTGTTCCATTCCCACCGTTGGATGGATCAAGGGTTTTGCTTCTGGGGGTAGAGGCTATAGTCGGTAGAGAGAAAGTGCAAAAGTATGAGACAAAAATCCTAGAAATAGGTATGGGAATTTTGCTCCTGCTCATATTAGTTTTAACTATTACAGAAATACCAAAATTAATTTCTGCAGGTTCTATTACAGGATTTGTTGATACACTCTTTAGTCAATAAATTTCTCCAATAAAAAAGGCAAATTGTTGCCAATTTGCCAGTTAACTTGCTTCTACTTAACGATTAGATATTTTATCAATGATGTATGTGAGTTTAATTGAATTTACTACGGCCAAGCATCCAATATATGCGACACCAACAGAAGGTAGTATATTTGGCAATTCTAAAAAAGGTGCAGGGAAATTGATTATAAACCCTAGTCCCGCGATCCAAGGCCATGCAATTAGCAATACTACCGTTATAACAAAGCCTACTGAACTAAACTCTATGGCTTTTATTGCATCCAATATCAATAGTGCAATGCAAAACATCGGTACGATTAATGCTAGCACTGATGATAGTATGAATATGTTATGTCCGATGTAATATATTGGGAAAACCACCCCATAAAAGATTGGAACTGCGAACACGCACAGCATCAGACTCAATATCAGTTCAAAGATCTTATCAAGCATAATGTGCCTCCTTCAAACTTATGGTGAATGGATTATAACTTGTAGCTGTATTAAGCACAATAAAAAAGGCAAATTGTTGCCAATTTGCCCTTGGTTTTATTCAGACGTCTCGAGTATTATGCCCAATATTATTGAGGCATCGATCATGATTACTGATCGAATGGGGTCTATTGTTACAGAGAATAAACACCAACCTGCACAAAAAATAGTTGATGCAAGGATGATTATCCAAGCTAGTAACATTAAAATGAGATCTGTCTTGCGTCTCATTACGATTGAGCAGAATAGATACAGCCCAGCAATAAACGTAGCAGCCAAAACACCATACGGGCTGTAATAGATCCCAATCACAATCGATATCAAAAATGCCGCCAAGAAACCGAGTGTTGAAAATCCGTTCAGTACCCCAAATGCGAATAAGCTAATGTGCTTCACAATATTTCCTCCTGAGCAACTAACACGTTACCTAGATAGCCAGATTATATCTCATAATCATCAGGTTAACAAAACGTGAGTGATACGCTAAAATTAGGTCTATGCGATATTCACATATGTTCACTAAAACTTTACGTGAGGCTCCAGCAGATGAAGTTTCTAAAAACGCGCAGCTTCTGATTCGTGCAGGATTTATTTACAAAGAAATTGCTGGTGTCTATGCGTATTTACCGTTAGGACTTAGAGTGTTGGAGAAAATCAAAACAATTGTGAGAGAAGAAATGAACGCAATTGGAGGTCAGGAGCTTATTATGACAGCACTTCAGAACAAAACAATTTGGGAGAGAACTACCCGATGGAGTGATGAGATTGTTGATGTATGGTTTAAATCAGAACTTAAAGCAGGTGGAGAGGTTGGTTTCGGCTGGTCCCATGAAGAGCCTATTGGTGAGATGATGAAAAACTATATAACAAGTTACAAAGATCTTCCTCAGTATGTATATCAGTTTCAGACAAAATTGCGAAACGAACTCCGTGCTAAGTCTGGCATTATGAGAGGACGCGAGTTTTTGATGAAAGATGCATATTCTTTTGCCTCTGATGAGGATCAACATGAAAAAATGTATGAGGACTCAAAACGTGCGTATATGAATGTATTCAATCGATTAGGAATCGGTGATGATACGTTTATTACATTTGCCTCAGGTGGCGCATTTACACAATTTAGTCATGAATTTCAAACAGTATGCGATGCAGGTGAAGATACAATATTTATTAATAGAGATAAAGATATCGCAATCAATGATGAAGTGATGAATGATGAGACACTCATAAAGCTTGACGTTACTCGTGAAGAACTGGAAGAGGTGAAAACTGCAGAAGTAGGAAATATTTTTAACTTTGGGAGACAAAAAGCTGAGGATATTGGTCTCCACTTTAAGAATGAAGAAGATCACAATGTTGCTGTCTGGATGGGTTCGTATGGTATCGGCATCACACGTGTTATGGGTGTATTAGTTGAGAAGTTCAATGATGATCGCGGAATCATTTGGCCAGAGGCAATTGCTCCGTTTGACGTGCATATGGTAACAATTGGGAGAGACGAAGACGGGCAAAAACTTCATGATGAGTTACTTGAAAAAGGCGTTGATGTTTTATGGGATGATCGTGATGTGCGGGCAGGAGAGAAGTTTGCGGATGCTGATCTGATTGGTATTCCACATCGAATAGTACTTAGTGATAAGACAGAAGAAAAGTTAGAGTATAAACATAGAACAAGTGAAGATGTTGAAATGATTACAACTGATGAATTGTTAGAAAGGTTAGGAGGTGTTGAATAATGGAAGAAGAAAATAAATATCCTCAATCACAAGAAGTAAATGACTCTGTAGATGATCAATCTCAGGAGGCTAGTGAGTATAAAGGGACTTATACACCAGGCAAAGGAGTATCTGGTATTAGTGGTACAAGAGGGACCTCTATGAGAAGTAACGCTACAGTAGATGGTGTTAAGAGTGCTATCAAAAAGCTTAACACTGATCAGAGATCTGAGAATCAAAAAGCAATTGATGATCAAGTGGTAGTTGAAGGTGCCATAAAGCATCTTGAAAATCAAAAAAACGAGGAAGCTGGTGTATAATGTCACTTCATGCCTAAGAAGAAAATTACCGGACTGGTAGGCGGGACTGGCGGCTATGTGCTTGCGAAGGGGTTATCTGATTATACAGATCGCTTTGATATTTCTATGATATATTCTACTGCTGATGATGGCGGTAGTGCTCGTACACTCGTATATGAATTTGGCCTTCTTCCATTTTCTGATTCTATCCAGCTAATAATGGCTCTTTCACCTGTGCATGATGATCATGTGACAGATGTACTCTCTCAACTTGTTTCTCATCGATTCTCGAACACAAATTCATTTGAAGGCCAACGTACTGGCAATCTAATTTATGCTGCGCTCACTGAAATTTTAGGTAGTGAGCAAAAAGCGATTTCTTTTATTGCTCATGATCTCCTCCATATACAAGGACGAGTGATTCCTGTTACATATGATAAATCACAATTGGTTGCAGAATACGCAAATGGAAAGCAAATGAAAGGTGAAAGTAGTATTGATGTACCTAAGTATAAATGGCAAGCAAATCATAGGATAACTTCTCTGTTCTATGATCCTGATGTTCAGGCGAATCCTGATGCTGTTGATAGAATCCTTGACTCAGACTTAATAGTTTTAGGTCCAGGAGATGTATTTACGAGTGTATTACCAAATGTAGTTTGCCATGGTATTGCCCAGGCCCTTCGTGATACAGATGCTGAGATTGTTTATGTGTCCAATCTTATGAGTAAATGGGGACAGACTAATCACTATGCAACAGTCTCTAAACTTATTGATGTGATGAATTCGTATATAAGCACTGATACTCAAAATTACATTGACTATTGCTTAGTAAATAATTCAGATATTAAGAAAACGATGGCCAAGGCCTATTATGATTATGCGGATAATGATGTAGTCGCAATTGAGGATGATTGTGAGAGCATACACAATGGAACACAGATTGTACGCGCTGATGTATTATCAGATCAGCACGTAATAAAAGTAAAGGGTGATAAGTTGATACGAAGTCTAATTCGACATAGTCCTGAGAAGTTAGCAAAAGCGCTTATAGATATAATCACCTAAACTATTCATAATACTAGTATGCCTGCCCTAAATTACGACACACTTATTGAGAAACATCTTGCGATCTTAAAATCTCTCCAAACTGATTCAGGTTTATTTCTAGCATCAAGTAAGAATGTGGGTACGGGATATGATAAAAGCTGGCTTCGTGATAATTTTTATGAGACTTTGGCTTTTGAAGTACTGGGTGATTGGGATACAGTTGAGAAAACGTATGAAGCCATCATGCAAATATTTTTAAAGCATGAAGAGAAGATTGATTGGGCGATTGAAAATAAACCTCAATATAACTACCAGTATATCCATGCAAGATTTCATCCTGATACATTCGATGAGTTTTGGGAAGAGTGGGGCAATAAACAAAATGATGCTGTCGGATGCATATTATTTAGAATTGGAATACTAGAAACACATCACAAACGCACAATCTTAAAAACAGAAGATCATGTGAGAGTTGTGAATAAGCTAGTAAAGTATCTAGAAAATATAGAATACTGGCATGATCGTGACAGTGGCATGTGGGAAGAAGACGAAGAGTTACATGCCAGCTCTGTTGGTGCCTGTGTCGCCGGTTTGCATTCAATCAACAGTATCGATTCAATTTTTGTGCCAGATGAGCTTATATCAAACGGTGAAGAAGCGTTGAGAAGTTTACTGCCAAGAGAGAGTGATCGAAAATTTGTTGATCTTGCTCAACTATCTTTAATATGGCCATATCAAGTTACTACTAAAGAGGAGACTGAACAAATACTTAAAAATGTTGAATATCATTTGTTACGAGAGAGGGGGGTAATCAGGTATAAGGGAGATCGATATTACAATTCAAATCCAGATGGAATTTCAGAAGAAGCAGAATGGACATTTGGCCTTGCGTGGTTTGCAATTATTTACTTAATGACAGGTGATGAGCGTAAAGCAAACGCATTTTTAAAAAGTGTCGTTGAGATTGACACAAATAAAGGCTTGCCGGAACTCTATTTCTCTAACTCAGAAAAATATAATGAAAACACACCATTAGGGTGGAGTGAGTCGCTTTTTATTATTGCAATGAATGAGATGAGAAGAAAAGACGAGTAAGTTGTTCGTGATATAATCTTCATATGTCAGACTGTGTTTTTTGCCAAATAGCTAAGGGTACACTCAGCACAAATAAATTTTTTGAAAATGATCAGATAATTGCTTTTGAAAGCAACCAGCCAGTGGCGGAGATTCATACATTGGTTATTCCAAAGAAACACATTAATTCTTTCAGTGAGCTTGATGGTGAAACAATAGCAGCTATGCTTCAAGCGGCACAAAAAGTTATCAATGAAAAAAATATCAGTACTGGTTATAAAACAATATTCAATGGTGGCAAGTATCAAGCTATACCACATGTGCATTGGCATATAATTGGTGGTAAACTTGAGGACGAAAGCGATATATTACAAAACACATGATTGATACAATTAGGGAACAGATTAAAGAAGCTATGAAGGCGCGAGACGCAGCTCGTCTTGCTGCTCTGAAGATGTTGTCATCAGAACTTCATAATGCACAGATAGAAAAGCCAGATTTTACAGACGATGATGCGATGGTAGTTGTAAAGAAAGAGGTAAAGAAAAGACGTGACTCTATTGACGCATACAATAAAGCAGGTAGACAAGAGCTTGCAGAAGCAGAAAAGCAAGAGCTTGATGTTTTAATGGAATTTTTACCTGAGCAGATGACTGATGATCAGATTGGTATGATGGTAGATGAAGCAATTGCAGAAATCCATCCTGAATCGATGAAGGATATGGGAAGAGTAATAGGTTGGGTTGTTTCTAAAGCAGAAGGTGCCGCTGACAGTGCAATTGTTGCGCAAATCGCCAAAGATAAGCTTCAGAATCTATCATGATAACTGTTGATTTTACTAATCAAACAATCACTTCAATAGATCAAAGAGGCGTTGAGAAAGCTGTTAAGGAAGTTCTAGAAAAAAATGGATTTAACGATACTTCTGTCTCAGTTGCTGTTGTTCACCACAATATCGTGGTGGATCTTGCAATGCAGTACATGGGCGAGAGTAAACAAGAAGCACTAGATCATCCTGTATTGAGTTTTCTTACATCTGAAGTAGAAAAAGAATTTGTAGAACCTCCAGAGAGTAATTTTTTGGGAGAAATAGTTATATCTCTAGAAAAAAGTGAATATAGATCACATACACATAAGGTGACTTTGCAAGAAGCAATAGAGTATTGGGCTGATCATGCTGCACATCATCTATGTGGTATTCATCATGACTAGTTTGTTACAGTTTTGCATATTTTATTAATCTGTCCCCAGTGTTAACTTGTAATCTGACATGACCTTTTATCGAAAGCACAGATCTTCAGTAATCGATGAGCTTGATTTAGAACATGTTCGCAATGCTTTCAAACGCTATGCGACAGATCTAAGTAAACTTCCTCACGCATTTCTTTTTGCTGGCCCTAGAGGTACAGGAAAAACATCATCTGCTCGAATATTGGCTAAGCTTGTTAACTGTGAACATCCTAATAAAGCAAAAAGCGATTCTGGTGAATATCTTGAGCCTTGTAATGAATGTAGCCAGTGCATATCCATAGATAAAGGTTCTAATATTGACGTTGTCGAAATGGATGCGGCATCACATAGAGGGATTGATGATATTAGAACATTGCGAGAAAGTATTGGTCTAGCACCTTCATATGCAAAGAAGAAATTCTATATTATTGATGAAGCGCACATGCTAACGACAGAGGCTGCAAATGCATTCCTAAAGACACTTGAGGAACCACCTGACCATGTAATGTTTGTATTAGCAACAACCGATCCACATAAGTTACCAATCACTGTGCGTTCACGTCTTGCGAAAGTTAATTTCTCTCGTGCGACTGATGCTGAAATAAGAAGGCAAGTACAGAGAATTAGTAGTGCCGAAGAGATTACTATTGATAAGAAAACAGTTGATACGATAGTCAAGCTAGCAGATGGGTCATTCCGTGATGCAGCAAAATTATTAGAAGATGCTTCTCTTGGAGTTGATATTACATCAGGAGATTTTATTCAAATTCAAGATGTGGCAGGTTTATTAGCCGAGAAGAAATCTGCAAAGCTTTTTGAAGTCACAAGAGAGTACTCTGATTCTGGAGGATCTGTTAAAACACTTATAGATGAGTTATTACAACACTTTCGTAGTATCTTACAAAGTCAGCATGGGATAGGTGATGTTGACGATCTAGGAATGAGTACATCGGATGTGGTGGCACTTCTTGAGACCTTATTACAAGCAAGGATACAGCTTAACAGCTCATTTGATTCAGTATTGCCACTAGAGATTGCTTTTTCCAAGTGGTGTGACACGAAAACTACAAGTCAACACATCACAAAAAAAAAGCCTAAAAAAATAAACACAGAGCGAACTCAGCCTCAAAGTGGGGACTTAGATGAAGTATCTTGGTCAAAAATATTGAGTGAGCTTCGAGATAAAAATGCATCAATAGAAGCATTACTGCGCTCGGCAAAACCACTGGGAATGGATGGAAATACTTTAAATGTCGGCGTGTATTATCGTTTTCATAAAGAACGACTTGAAACAAATGCATTAAAGAAGATACTTGAAGATGTATGTGAACAGGTGCTTGGGATCACTCCACTTAAGATCAATTGTTCACTAACTGAGCGCGAAAAACCTCTGCCTAAACACAGTGATCCACCCCTTGCACAGGCGAAGGAAGCTACTATTATTCAAGCTGCGAAAGAAGTTTTCGGATGACATCGAATGAAATTATGTTATAATTTTTGTCATGGTAATGGATAAATTAAAGCAAGGTCGAGATCTCCTCAAGATGAGAGGTCAAGCTAAAGAGTTACAGAAAAAGCTTTCTCAAATTACCGACTCCGTTGAAAAAGGACGATATCATGTAAAAGTAACAGCTGATCAAAAAATTGAATATATTTCAATCGATGGAGAAGAAGCAAAAGAACTTCGGGATGCAATTAACGAAGCTTTTAAAAATGTTCAGAAAAAGGCAGCTCAAAAGATGATGGAAGATGGAGGAATTGGAGCGCTTCTAGGTGGAATGGGTGGTCAGTAATCTTCAAAAAGTATACTCCGCGTCTACTTGATTCAACACGGAGTAATATAACAAGTCTATTTATCTTTTTGTGGAAGAGTCTCTAAAATAATAAAACCCGGCAAAGGACTTTTTCTTTTCTTATCGTCCTTATCTGTCTTAATCAAGCCACATGGTGGACTCGTTTTAGTGAGACTGCCGTCTTCATGTACACGCATATATTGCTGAGACATGTTTAAAACTCCACTTATTTAATTAAATAAACCAGCCTGAGTATAACATCTTGGATTATTTTGTTAAAATGGGCAGTGCAATGAAGATCGCAAAACCTATTCAATCTGTTATTGATTCATTTTCTAAACTGCCTGGCATTGGTCCAAAAACTGCGCAGAGACTCGGATTTTACCTTCTCCATGTCCCGCAAACCGAGCTAGATTCTTTTGCAGAAGGTCTTTCTGAGCTTAAGAAGAAGACTAAAATCTGCGAGATATGTAAAAATGTCTCAGAAGATTCACCATGTTATTTTTGTAAAGATGATCAGCGTGATGGATCAAAGATATTGGTAGTTGAGCAGGCGCTTGATATCTTTGCGATTGAAAAAACTGGTAAATACGATGGCCTCTATCATGTATTGCACGGAAGTATAAATCCGCTTGATAATATTGGTCCAGACGAATTGTATATCGAAGAACTTTTTGATCGTATCAGAAATGCAAACGGTAACCCTGTAAAAGAAATTATTGTTGCAACAAATCCGACAATGGAAGGTGAGGCTACTGCGATGTATATCAACAAAGAAATTAAAGATAAATGGCCAGAAGTTATTGTCAGTAGGATAGGAATGGGAATTCCCACTGGTGCATATCTCGAATTTGCGGATGAGACTACTATAAAAGAATCTCTTGATGGAAGGAGGATGCTTTGATGGCTGCACAAAATTTACCTAAAACTGTTTTTCAAAGTATTAAAAACAATGTTACTCACACAACTCAGGAAGTGATTAAAGACTCTGTAAGTGATGCCGCTGAACAAATCGGTGTACCTATCCAACAGAACCAACAACAGCCTCAGGAAGAATTTGATACAGAAAGCTATCGTGCAAATTTGCAGCAAGAAGAAGCTGCTAAGATGCAGGAGCTAAAACAACGACTTGCGCAAATCCAGTCTGAAGTGAGTGCTGCAAGACAGCAGCGTGTGCAGAGAGAGCAGGAGTATTCTCAGCACCAAGAGGAGCTAATGCGTCAACCAGAAGCAGAGAAGCTTGAGCAGCAGCAAAAACAGGAAGCATCTGCACTTCCACAAGCTGTAAAATCAAGACAGGGAACTAGTGAAGCAGGAAGAAGAAATAGAAAAGGATGAAAATATATAACTCGCTTTCAAAACAGCTAGAAAAATTTGAGCCTATCAACCCTCCAAACGTTGGTTTCTATTCATGTGGCATGACAGTATACGATTATGCTCACATTGGTCATGGGAGAAAATATGTGACAGATGATTTGCTTCGTCGTGTGCTAACACAAGTTGGTTATGATGTTACTTTTGTTCAAAATGTTACTGATGTGGGACACATGACATCAGATGCAGATGAGGGCGAGGATAAACTTGAAAAAGGTGCGCAAAAAGCTGGCAAGACTGTGTGGGAAGTAGCTAAATTTTTTGAAGATCACTTTTATACTTCAATGAATAAGCTTAATGTACTGCCGCCAACAACAATATGTCGCGCAACAGATCACATTACAGAGCAAATAGAACTCGTCAAAAAGATTATTGATAACGGTTATGGATATGATACTCCTGAGGCAGTATATTTTGATGTCTCAAAATTTGATGAGTATGGAAAGATGTTTGGGCAGTCACTTGAAGAGAAGCAAGTTTCTGTTCGAGAAGAAGTCCGTACAGGTATTCATAAGAAAAATCCAGCTGACTTTGCACTTTGGTTTAAGAGAGTTGGTCGTTTTGCCGATCATACTATGCATTGGGACAGCCCATGGGGAGATGGGTTCCCTGGATGGCATGTGGAATGTTCTGCTATGAGTATGAAGTACTTAGGTGACCAGTTTGATATACACTCTGGCGGAGAAGATCATAAACCGATTCATCACCCTAATGAGATTGCCCAGAGTGAGGCAGCAAGTGGAAAATCTCCGTTTGTAAGATATTGGGTGCACACTGCATTTTTAACAGTAGATGGCACAAAAATGAGCAAGTCACTTGGAAATTTCTTTACAATTGAAGACGTAGAAGAAAAAGGATATGATCCTCTTGCGCTGCGTTATTTTTATCTCACAGCTCATTATAAGAAAAAGCTTAACTTTACTTGGGAGGCTCTTGATGCCGCAGCGAGTGCGTATACAAAATTGCAAGAACATATATTGTTTTTGAGGAAAAACACCTCACGTACACAACTAAGTGATGAAAAACTAGAAAAGACTCAGAAACTAAGTTCTGAATTTTATGACGCAGTGGAAAATGACCTCAATATGCCACAGGCTTTAGCTGTTGTATGGAAAGTTATTAAGTCTAATATTCCTTCACCAGATAAGTTGGATGTTCTATTAGATTTTGATCAGATTTTGGGACTTAAGCTAGCTGATATTAAAGAGGCAAATATTCCAGATGAAGTTACTGCTCTGGCAAAAGAGAGGCAAAAATTCAGACAAGAAAATGATTATCAGATGGCAGATAAAAAGCGTGAAGAGATAGAGGCATTTGGGTACATAGTCAAAGATACTTCAGATGGGTTTGAGCTAGTTAAAAAATAAATCGCTTGTTTAATGTACGCCTAACAATGTAAAGTATAGATATGAAGAATGCAGTTTTTGTAATTTTAGTACTATTATTCGTTCCGACTATTGCACATGCACAAGTTGATGAGCAATATGATTACGCGAGAGCATATCAAGATTATGTATTCACACAGGATACGTATGACTCATCACTTTCTGATTATCGTTTAGCTCGCTCTCAATATCTTCAAGCACAGACATTAGTAGCACAAACAAAAGCTCGTGATGCTACTGTAAAAATGCTGACTGCACGAGACGACGTTATTATTGCTTATTTAACAGCGATACGACTGAGACTGACTGAGACAGAAGGTATAGGTGAGGTAACCCGTACAGGGATTCAAGAGCGAATCGATTCTGAAGTATCATGGTTTCGTGATCACAAAAGTAGAATTAGCAGTGCCGGTACACTGGATGATTTAGTTGATGATTCCGATGAGGCAAATGATAGATTTCAAGAAACTGAGAAAATCGCCTATGAAGCGTTATCCCTTATTGCGGGAGGAAAGGTAGACGTATTAAGAGGTGAGCTTTCATCAATCTTGTCTCAGACTAGAGAGAAGTCATTTGAGATCGAATCAAATGGTGATTATGATATTTCTGTTGTCCAACGCTGGCTAGAAGAAATTGAGCAAAAAATTACTCGTAGTTTAGACAAGAGCATAGAAGCACAAAGTCTCACCCAAGAGTTTTACGGCAAGAAAGGCGATAAGGCTTCGGGGAGAAGCGATCTTTTTAACGATGTAACTGCAGCTTATAGTGAGGCTATGCAGCTTTTGCGAGATGGCAATAATTTTATGAAGGAAATTCTTAAAGGACTAACTGGATAATATGGACAATCAACCTAATCAGAACTCACAACAAGATACGGCACAGCAGATGCCAAATCTGCAGGATCAGACTCAGCAGCCGACACAACGACCAATCTCTGGTAGTCAAGGTGTTCAATCTGAACAGGCAACACCGCCGATACAAGAGCCCCTACAGAATGCATCTGTGACAAACACACCAAAAATGAAAATACCAAAGATGCCGCACCTTAAGATCCCAAGGAAAGCCGTGATTGGAGCAATTGTTCTCGTTGTCATATTTATAGTACTAATGGTACTTCTAGTGGTTGCGCAGAACTTTATGAATGCAAATAATGGTACCACTGGTCCAATTTCTGAAAATTCACCGACACCAACTCCGACAACAACACTTGGATCGCCTTATGCTGATGATCCTGATATATTGGATATCAAAAATAAAGTCGAAGAGTTTGAATCTTCATTAAATAGCACCAGAATCCGAGAAGACACACTTCGTATACCTGTGCTTGAGTGGGATGTGAATTTTGAGAACTAATGTCAGCTAAAAAGTTATTATATAGACCAACAAAGGGTAGGCGAGTAGCCGGCGTAGCACTTGCGTTTGCTGAGTACTTCAATATTGATGTCACACTTGTTAGGCTTATCTGGGTCTTTCTATTAATTCCTGGAGGATTGCCTGGACTCATACCATACCTATTGTGTTGGTTGGTAATACCAAACGAAGCTGAAATTTAAAAATTAATTTTTTTCAAGTCAAAATCTGAGGATAAATTAATTTTGTTTAGGGCAAAAGATGGAGCTTTCTTTGATTCGATTGGCTTCATTTTCGTAACAATAAGCCCGATTCTATCAATCATGGGAAACTCTTTACGAATCTCTTCCATAAACTTTTCAGCTAGACTTGCTGTAAAAGAGCCATAGCCATTTCCTTCACTTCTACTACAGAGCTTATCTTCCCACTCTTTAATTATCTCCATAACTTTAGCTCCTTTTTCATTGAACTCATCTTGGTGCTTGGATGGTTCATTATGGTACTTATCATGAAGTGGTCTGAATTCATCAAAGATATCTTTGTGATTTTCAAACATTTGTAAGCAGTATTCTTTATACTTTGTCATGTCTAGCTTTTATCTTTAGTGCTCTGATACCAAGCATAAAGACCAGATGCATAGCTGTCAATCTTTTCTAGTTCTTGAAAGACTTTATCTCGAATTTCTGTAGATTTTATTTTGCTAGCACCTCGTTCTTCAATCCAATCTGTGACATTTTTAGATACTTCCTCAGCATCTATTGGTCTTAGTCCTGCAGCTTGTGCTACACGAGCAATTTTCTCCATATCATAGTTTTCTTCAGAACCATCTCTTTTAATAACTGTTATCTCCATCGATACCTACTATACCACAAT